>Ga0206911_1088_pt1 | contig 22123 bp, 16 predicted proteins | sample Alteio_BWOrgHeat_74_FD_152956 | JGI IMG/M metagenome (GOLD analysis project Ga0206911, IMG submission 152956) | Enriched cells from forest soil in Barre Woods Harvard Forest LTER site, Petersham, Massachusetts, United States -... | ecosystem: Environmental > Terrestrial > Soil > Temperate forest >...
ACACCAGGCGACTTTCTACGGCAGCACCTCACTGATAGATCAGGACAATAGCAGCACAACGGACCGCTATAATATCAGCAACTATAATGAGGCCGTAGATAATCCTATCATGTACACCCGTCCTGACACCGCTCACATCCGGGTCGGCGAAAGCGATATTCTTATTTCTCTATATTCCCCTTCCAAAAAGGCAAACGCAAAAGAGATCGCGAAACAGCTCGATACCTTGCTACAGGACCAGGGTAAATACCTCGGCGGCAAGCTCCCTGTAAAGAATTACTCTTTCCTCATTTATTTGTCGGGTCATTCCGGTATGTCCGGAGGTTTCGGCGCTTTAGAACACTCTTATGGCTCTATGTATTACCTCATAGATGGCACCAATGCTTCCATTGCATCGATAGTGCGGGATGTGGCAGCGCATGAGTTCTTTCACATCGTGACCCCGCTCAATATCCACTCAGTAGATATAGCGGATTTTGATTTTGACCATCCTAAGATGAGCGAACACCTCTGGCTCTATGAGGGCTCTACAGAATACCATGCGCATATGGTGCAGGTACGCTACGGACTTATCTCTCAGCAGAAGTTTCTAGGGGTGATCAAAGAAAAAATGACTGAGGCCATGTTTGGTTTCAATGATTCTTTGTCTTTCACTGAGATGAGCAGGGGCTGCCTGGATACATTCAAGGACCAATACAATAACGTATACGCCAAAGGCCCACTGATCTCTATGTGCCTGGATCTTGAGCTGCTTCATCTGTCCGATGGAAAATACGGCATCATGGAGTTGATAAATGATCTCGCCAAATCTTATGGCAAAGACAAAGCATTCAAGGACGAAGAATTAATTCCTAAGATCGTGTCACTGACCTATCCAGAGATCAAGACTTTCTTTGATGACCACGTCATAGGTGGCAAACCACTACCTTTTACCAGAGTCTTGGGATATGCAGGAGTGGACTACAAGCGGCTTGATACGGTCCGGGGATTTACTTTTGGCCAATGCGATCTGGGATATAACCCTGCCACCCGCAGATTGATAGTGGCCGGGATCAAAAACATGAATGATTTTGGCAAAGCGCTGGGCTATCAGGTAGGAGATGAGATCGATAAAATAAATGGAAAAAAGATATCACCTGCTGATTTCCTAAAGTTCCGCCAGGAGTGGATACAACATGTCAAAGAGGGAGATAAGCTGACGATAGGCGTCCTCCGCAAATCCGCAGATGGCAAGCTGGTTAAAAAAACGCTAAAGGCTAAAGTAGCCAAATCACAAGTGAGATCTTATAACAAACTTGACTTTGACAGCAAGGCCACCGACCAGCAGCTCAAGATACGTAAGGCCTGGCTTGAGGGTGCGAGGTAAGGGCTGTCTTTATATCTTTCTGGCTGACTGAAACCAATGAATTAATTTGTCGATCTTGGGTTTATTATTCTTTATCCATTCCGTTACCTTATTATCATTGAGCGGGCTGGCTATAACATGCACAAAAGCTTCCTGGCGATCTTTATCCTTAAACATGTCTATATAAAAGTCGACATAATAATTCCACCAAAATCCCGAGTTGTTCTTTTTCAATGTTTTTAATAAGCCGAGAAAGGTTGTGGTTTTCTGCATGAACATTTCTGCCTCCGACTTTTTCTTTTTACTATCATCGGTCATCTGGCTCGCCTGAAGGAGCTGAAGCGAAAATGATACTGAAGTAAAATCGTCAGATGTATCGCTCACGGTGGTATATAAATTCGTTTTACCTCCGGATTTTTCGGTTCTCATCCCTGCACTCATATCCAACTGGATCGCAGCCACTGCTTTTTCGGCGCGCCCACCCATAGGCTCCAGCAAGAGAAAATTATATAGCGCTAATAGTGACTTTATATTATCTCCTTGCTCTTGCATGACAAAACCAAGCATCAGGTGGCTGCTGGCATGCGCCGAGTAGAGCTCCAATCCCTTTTTTAATGCATCTATAGATTCCGCAAACTGCTTCTGTCCATAGCATGTCATTGCCAGATTATAGTATAGTAAATGGTGCTTGGGGGAAACCTTTATCCCTTTCCGGTATATCGCTATCGCCTCCTGCGGCTTGCCCATCATATCCAGGCTGGAGCCTTTGGTCACATATACGTTGTCGAGATAACGGTTGTTTTTTGCTATTACCTTGTCGGCATGTTCGATTGCATGCGGATAATCTTTTATACTAAAATAGGTATTAGCTATTTCGGTGTTTGCTATATCAGAATTCGAATCTAAGGCCAGGGCCTTTTTAAATTCTTTCAAGGCACCATTATAGTCTCCTTTATCATGCATTTCGACACCTTTGCCCACGTATTTTAATATCGCTTCACTTTGTGCTGTGAGCATAGTATATACCAGCAGGCTTACTAGCAGGAGGGGGAGTTTTTTCATCGGCTTATTTTTTGAGTAAATATACCCGATTAGTTTATAGCCAATAATCTCAGGCCAAATAAATTCAATCACCTATGTAACAGCTCTTCTTTTCAGTTTAGCAAATTCTATTGTTTTTCCACTTCCTGTGCTTAGTGCCATTGTTGATTTGTGTAAAAGCGGCTAAATCTCAGCAATAGCCTTGAATCCATAATCACATAGCTATGCTTATAATCCCCATTATTACCAGAACCTCTGGGTTTTTCTGCACAGCTATTCTTTAAGCATTTGTGTATTTGTGCAAAAGCACCTTAAACATAGATATTGTAGGCCTTTCTAGTCCACAATCCTTTATTTATAAGTTTTGTTCCACGTGGAACAAAGGCCCTATGTAGAGACGCAAAATATTGCGTCTCCATCAATCGATAGCAGCCATAGTTCCACGTGGAACAAACGTTGTATTAACTTAAAACCTAAAACTTATAACTTAAAACACATAACTTTGCGCCCGAATGTTTAAGGAATATGACGTCATAGTAGTAGGTGCCGGACATGCGGGCTGTGAGGCCGCCGCTGCCGCTGCCAATATGGGCTCCAGTGTGCTCCTTGTCACCATGAATATGCAGACCATCGCCCAAATGAGCTGCAACCCCGCTATGGGTGGCATCGCCAAGGGACAAATAGTACGCGAGATAGATGCCTTGGGTGGCTATTCCGGTATCGTCTCAGATAGGAGCATGATACAGTTTCGCATGCTCAATAGGTCCAAAGGGCCTGCTATGTGGAGCCCGCGTACACAGAATGACCGTATGATGTTTGCCGCCGAGTGGCGCAAGATGCTGGAGCAAACCCCAAATGTCGACTTCTGGCAGGAAATGGTAGGCGGTCTTATAGTCAAAGATGGCATAACCAAGGGCATCAGAACATCTATGGGCATTGACATAAGAGCTAAATCTGTCGTCCTGACCAACGGGACTTTCCTCAATGGCCTTATCCATATCGGAGAAAAACATTTCGGAGGTGGCAGGGCAGGTGAAAAGGCAGCTCATGGCATCACTGAGCAGCTTATTGAACTCGGGTTTGAGGCCGGAAGGATGAAAACAGGAACCCCGCCTCGTATAGATGGCCGCAGTCTGGACTATACCCGGATGGAAGTACAGGAGGGCGATGAAGAAATAGCCCGCTTTTCCTACAAAGAAACCAAACTCCCTACGACCCAGCGCTGCTGTTGGATCACACATACGAATCAGAAGGTCCATGACATCCTGAGAACGGGCTTTGACAAATCTCCTATGTTCTCAGGCAGGATCAAGGGCCTCGGGCCGAGATATTGCCCATCTGTAGAAGATAAAATAGACCGCTTTGCAGAGAAAGAATCACATCAGCTCTTTATCGAGCCTGAAGGATGGGATACTGTGGAGATATATGTCAATGGATTTTCGACCTCTCTGCCTGAGGATGTGCAGTTCAAGGCCCTCAGGGAAGTAGAAGGCTTTGAGAATATGCGTATGTTCCGTCCGGGATATGCTATAGAGTATGATTATTTCCCTCCTACCCAACTTAGCCAGACGCTGGAAACCAAATTGGTCAGGAACCTTTTCTTTGCGGGGCAGATAAATGGAACAACCGGCTATGAGGAGGCCGCCTGCCAGGGACTAATGGCAGGTATCAACGCCCACAATGCCGCTAAAGAGCTTGAACCTCTTATTCTAAAGCGAAATGACGCCTATATCGGTGTACTCGTAGATGATCTCATCAATAAAGGCACAGAAGAACCATACCGGATGTTTACAAGTAGAGCAGAATACCGCATTCTCCTCCGTCAGGACAATGCCGATCTCCGCCTTACTGAGCTTGGCCATAAGATAGGGCTGGCAGATGACGAACGAATAGAGACTTTGAATACAAAAAAGGCGGCCATAAAAGCAATATCAGACTTTGTAAGCAGTTATAGCGTCGCTCCGGAGGAGGTAAATACCTTACTAGATGGGGTAGGAAGTGCGGAAATGCGTCAAAAGATGAAACTGGACAAGGTTTTAGCCCGCCCTCATGTAGGTTTGGAACTTTTAGCCAAAGGAATACCCGAATTGAAAGCGCTCTTATCTAAATATAGTAAGGAGACTATCGAATCAGCCGAAATAGAACTGAAATATGAAGGTTATATCGAGAAGGAAATGGAGGTAGCCAATAAAATGCTGAAGCTCGAGGAGATCAGACTGGAAACTAATTTTGATTATAGCCAGTTGAAGTCATTATCTATTGAGGCCCGTCAGAAACTCGCTAAGATCAAGCCTTCATCCCTCGGCCAGGCTCAGCGCATCAGCGGAGTCTCACCATCGGATATAGCTGTACTCATGGTACACATGGGCAGGTAATTTCTATTGCTAAATTTTACCAGGCGATAACAACTAATCCCGGCCCTCCATCGTGAACAGAACCATTGGAGCCTCCGCCTTGCCCTACGGTTGGATTGCTGGTTATTGCATTCGTTACATAGGCTATATAATCAGGGTCACCGGTAGCGTTAGAACTAGGGCTCATTGCATTTCCGGTAAATCCAGAGTCGTAGTTGCCTTGGTCATTGTAATAAGCTGTGCTTAAGCCAACTACATATGATGAACCGCCGCCGCCGCCGCCCATTCTGTTTTGATTGGGGCCATCACAAGCGCCGCCGCCGCCGCCAAAATATCCACCACCGCCGCCGCCGCCATCATAATTTGTCACACCGCCATTGCCGCCCTGGTATGCAGAGCCATCTGTCCCGATACCGCTTCCACCTGTTCCTCCTACGCCACCGGCCGCCTGAGTACCGGCCCTGCCATTTCCGCTCGCATTTTGACCTGTTGCACCGCCATCTACAGCGATCAGGCCGCCGCCTGCTCCACCATAGCACATTTTATTGTTGCTCACACTGTGACCGTTTGCGTATGCTGCTCCGCCGCCGCCGCCAGCGGTGACGAGGTCGGCAGTATTGCTGCTGTTTCTGATGGCAGCTCTACCTCCTCCGCTTCCTCCGCTATTACCTCCGGCGTCTGTACCGCCACCACCATATTCCTGTGTAGCATTAGCAGTGAACCCACCCATACCGGCTACTACCGGATATGAGGTACCGGATGCGAGAGCTAATAAACCACTAACAAATCCTCCGGCGCCGCCACTGCCATTTCTTGTGTTGGCGCCCCCACAGCCTCCACCTGCACCCCACAGTTTTACGCTGTAATTAGCTATGCAACTATTAGCCGGTGTCGTAAATGTCTGATCCGTCATGCTGATAGGAGGAGTGCTTGATTTATTACATTGAAAAACCTGTTTGCCACCCGCAGTAATTATTATTGAATCTCTTCCACCGCCTGCCACTGTGGCACCACAGATCGTTCCCGTTGTTCCTGATGCGATTACGGTAAGTGTTGTAGTGTAAGCAGTACCGACTGTACCGTTCCATGTGACAGAGACTGTAGTGCCGGTAGTGGAACTTAAGGTCGGACCTCCTCCGCTGCTTGTTATCGACCATTGGTAAGTTACTCCTACCACAGGCGTTGATATTGAGTAGCTTACACTTGATTGATTTGCTCCTACTGCGGTACAGCCCGTGATAGAAGGCGGTGTTGATGTACCTGTTCCTGTTGAAATGGCGACATTAAACCATTGCCCCGCTACCGCATTATAGTATTGCAAACAACCTGTCGTTTGATTATATACCATAAGCCCTCCGACAGGAGTTCCCGGCACATCCGGGGGGATAGGAGTTCCTGTTGATGCACTATTGGGGGGATTAGGCAACTTTAATGCTAATGGTTTCGCCCCTGCACCATTTGTATTGGTCAGGTCTAAAATAGCAGTAGCATCAGGAGCGTTATTTCCCACGCCTACCTGTCCTTGAATGATAGCGCCGTTTGAAGGGGCTGCATTGGAGCCCGAATAACTGCTACCAATAGTCAAATTGCCATTGACATCTACTTTGGAAACTGGAGTAATTGTCCCTATACCTATATTGCCGGTGTTGTCTTCAAAAACAGGAGCTACTGTACAAACAGCCGCTGTACCGTTAGATTTGATAATGTAATTGCTTTGATTGCAACCTACAGGGCCTGTCACTCCTGTCGGGCCTGTCACTCCAGCAGTTCCGCTATTCCCTGTAGCACCTGTAGCGCCTGTAGCACCTGCATTGCATAAGCTTATCCAAACTCCTGATTTGAAATAATAGAAGCAACCAAAGTTTGTGTCATAGACCAGCAATCCTTCGGTTGGAGAACTGATAGCCGTTCGTTGTACTGTAGTCACACGAGGTACTAATAGGCCTTTATCAGTTGCAGTTAAGTCTAAGACTGAAGATGGGTCAGGAGTGAGGGTACCTATACCGACATTACTTTGCGCGTTTGCGCAGAGATATGATACAACCGTAATAAAGAGTAGCAATACTTTCTTCATTCTTTGTTTTGTAGTTTGATTGTTGGATATCCTCCTATCAAATGTAATTAAAAAAGTTTTTGATTGTGCGTCTTTCTATAAGGTAATCAGCAATTTAATGTCTGCGTAAATTTGCGGTTTAACTCCCTTAACGTATTGGTGTCCTCTGTTTACACTTTGATATGTTCAGGCACCGGGCAAATTATTCAAAGTAGTTTGTTTCTTTGCCAGGAAGAAATACTCAAAAAGGGCTGCGCACAACAAGAATGCGATATATGCGTTTGTCCGTTTCAGATCGTTTTATTTCACCAAAAATAAAACGACAAATCAAACTGCCTGACAAATCATTATTATTGCAAACGAATGGCAGTGCTCAAAACATCCGGAAAATCACGACTCGTTACCCTCTCATTGCTACTGTTAGCTTTGATACGATTTGCTATTGTAGATATTGGGCCTAAATTTATCCCCGCAGGTATACTGATGATCTCCTCCTGTGCAGATGAAAGGCCACCCACAGGTGGAAGAAGAGACAGTCTCCCGCCTAAGCTAAGACTGGCAGACCCTCCTAATAAATCCCTTAATTTCAATAGCGAAAAGGTCACGCTACACTTCTCTGAGTTCATTCAACAGACGCTCGACCCAAAGGAGATCATAATTTCGCCGCCACTGGACAAAAAACCCAAGATGATGGTGAATGGCAAAACTGTCACTATCAATTTCAAATCAAAATTTAAGGAAAATACTACCTACACGGTCAATTTCGGCGATGCCATCAAAGATATTAATGAAGGAAACATCATGAAGAACTTCTCTTATGTCTTTGCGACTGGTTCCATCTTAGACACCGCGAGCATATCAGGGACGATCACCAACATTGCAAGCCCGACAGAGTTGAGCGACATTATTGTGTCTCTTTATCCTGCCGATTCGGTAGACGGTATACTTCACGCCAAGCCATTCTATTTTGCTAAGACCGACAAAACCGGATCATTTGCGATCAACAATATTCACTCCGGTACATACCACATATATGCGCTGAAAGATGTGAACCTAAATTATATTTACGATCAGGCAGACGAACTGATTGGTTTCACGGACACGATGGTCACCCTCGTTGACTCCTCCAAATCCAGAATTGCCCTGAATGTTTTTCTGTCCTTAAATAACAAACCAAAGTTCATAGATGCCTCAAGCACAGGTGCTGGTAAGGTCTTACTTACATATAATTCTCCGATAAAATCGATAAAAGTATCCTCCGACAGCCTTTCCGGTAAAGATCTTATTGAAATAAATTCTAAAAGAGATAGTATAACATATTGGTATTCAAAAATCTATAAAAATAAGGCCTCTCTGATCATCATAGCTAACGATAGTATCACAGATACAGCGAGAATAGATTTAAAAACTTTCAATAAAGATTCTACTAATAACGATAAAAAATATTCTCTAACAATTGAATCACAAAGTTTTAAGACAGATACTAACGGAAAAACTATCTATATCAAACCCATTCTAAGCCCTTTTAAACCGCTTATTTTAAACCTTTCTCGCCCAGTGGACAGTATAAATAAAAATAAAGCGCTTGTGATTGTGAATGATTCGACCTCTAAAACAGACACCGTAGCATATTTGCTCAGCCCGAAGAATAATCGCAAAATTACCATCGACTATCCTCAGATCGAAAAGACATCTTACACCCTTGTCGTTCCCGATTCATCTTTTCTTGATCTCTTCGGATGGTGGAATAAAAAGTTTAGCTATAAATGGAATTCAGATGCCAATGAAAATTACGGCAATATAGTTTTGAATGTAAAATTTGAGCATCCCGAGAAACAGTATGTGCTTAAACTATTGGATGCAGACAATAAAGCTGTGGAGACTTTTACATTCACAGGAGAAACAGAAAAGAAAATAACGATCAGGAATATCAAAGTGGGATCCTATCATCTGCAGGCCATAGACGATATCAATAATAGTGGTGAATGGGACTCCGGTGATTTCAGTAAAAAAGTGCAACCCGAAAGGATCATCAACTTCCGTGAGACATATGAGGTCAAAGGAAACTGGGATCTAGAAATAGAAGTAAAACTATGACGCTACTGTAGGGGCAATCCCTTGCGGTTGCCCTCTGTGTACAAAGCAATGCTCCCCTCTTAGTCCGTCAGACAAACCTTCTTATTGACCCATTGCTCATTCATTCTCACTGCGACAGTATACATCCCCCTGGTGAATGAACATACATTGATGTCCATATCATTTCCCTGCATGCCAGCACCGCTCTGATAGACTACACGGCCCGAAATATCCCTCATCACTACTTCCTTTATATCACTTGCTCCACGTGGCACATTCAGCGTGATCACAGCATTGGCAGGATTAGGGTAGACACTTATTCCCAGATCATTGCTGACTACATTGATACCACTTGTCTGAGGCAACCATTTGTGCTTACTAAAGAACTTCCATATCTCGAGTGCATAGTTCACGTCATCTCCTGTAGGCCCGAGCCATTGATGCACACCACCGACGACTTTATAAAACTCCACGTCCGAACCATACAGCCCGTTGGGATAAGTGTAGTGTATCACATGAAGCGAATCCGCAGACACATGCGGTATCGTATCAATGATCGGTACAGCATCGCAACCGTCATGCGCACGCCAGAACTCAACCAGCGCCTCCGGGTCAGAACCAAACATATCCCCTGTATAGGCGACTGTCTGATCTGCCGTACCGTGGAAATGACAGGAAGGAACTACCCTGCTCGGTGTACAGGTGATACCATTGCCTATAGTGCCTGATACAGATGCAATAGCAGCTATCCGGTTATTCAGTTCGCAGCCTAATCTGTTTGTCATAAATCCTCCCATAGAGAATCCGGTGGAATAAAGCCTCGTCTGGTCTATATTATAATAAAGGGCTGTCGTGTCAATAATTGCATTTAGAAAGCCAACATCATCCACATTTGAGTTGAGCGTGATGCCAAACTCACCTGCGCCGCTATTCCATGCTGTCGAGCCACTCAGTGGGTCTACCAGTGCCTGTGGTACTGCAAAAATAAAATCAGCCGTATCAGCAATATCATTAAAATCTACGCCTGCAAAATTGGTCATCGTGTCGCCGAGGCCATGAAGCGCCAAAACAAAAGGTACAGCCACACTACCATCGTAGGCTGCAGGAATATACAGAAGATAGGTCCGGCTCACTCCTCCGAATGTAAAGGTCTGCACGCTATACTGAGCGAATGAACCAAAAGATAAAAGAGCAGCGATAAGTATCAGGTATAGCTTCTTCATAAATTTAGATTATTGGTTTTGTTAATACTGATTTAAAGTTATTGCTTTTGACGGCTTTTCTAAATCGGGTGAACTCCAATTTGTTAAACGCCTGATAATTACCCATAAAATAAGGAAAATATTTACCTTCGGATTAATTAACAATTATAAAACATTGACTTTATGCGACCAAGACCATACGGGATAATAATAATAATTGTATCTTTCCTAATACAAATATTTGTATTTTCTAATGCTTCCAAAGCTCAGTGCAGTAGCCGCTATCTTGATACTACGCTATTTTCAGCTATTGACTCTTTTACAAACGTTACCTATACGGACAGTGCCGGTGGTACGACTTCCGAAGTGATGGACATCTATCAGCCGTCGGGAGATACAGCCTGCCTCCGACATCTTATCATATTCGCACATGGTGGGGCCTTCTTCGAAGGCACGAAAAATGACGGAGACATGGATTTCTTTGCACACCGCTTTGCGCAGCGAGGATATGTCTGCGCCTCTATCAACTATAGGTTAGCATCATCCGTTATAGATCTTTATGATTCCGCACAAATATTCAAATACACCTACCAATGTGTTTCCGACTATAAAGCCGCTATCAGGTATTTTTATAAAAGTGCCTCTCAGGGCAACCACTGGAATATAGATACCACTGCGATCTTCCTGATAGGCAACTCAGCTGGCGCTATCGCCGCAGATTTTATAGCCCTGCTTGATAGCCTTAACGAACTACAACCAGCCTATCAAACCATCGTGACTGCCAATGGCGGCATCGATGGTAATAGCGGTAATAGCGGATACTCTACAAAGATTAGCGCTTATGGCAGCCTTGCCGGTGCCATCATCGGGGTGGACTGGATCAAACCGGGTGCACCTCCTATGGTCCTGTGTCAGGGCACAGCTGATGCGACAGTGCCGTACAATTGCGGTCAAGCCCTCACTCAATATACGGGTGGTCTTTTCCCTACTATCAATATGTGCGGATCGGGTCAAATGGCTCCTCAGCTAAATACTGTGGGAGCCACTTATTCCTTTCTGCCTTTCCCCGGTTCGGCGCATGTGCCATGGGATACTAACATAGTCATAGCAAACAAGACTGACTCAGCTGTAGCGGCTTTCTTCTATCAGATCAACTGTACACAGGCAGTGGGCCATTGCAATGAACCGGCAGGTGTCGCCAATATCGCCGCAACATCGCATCTGAGTATTTATCCCAACCCCGCTAAAGACCAAATGGAAATAGCTGTGGATGGACAGAATAAACTAACGGCTGTAAGTATATTTGACATTACAGGCAGAGAAGTCCTGCTACAGTCCGCCAATGGAGCACGCACATCAATATCAGTCGGCACCTTATCGCCTGGTGTCTATATGCTCCACGTGGAACTCAGGGATAACACACACCTGACCCAAAAGATCATCATAGAATAATATTATATTGCATCTATGAAAGACAAAATAATACTTATCACCGGTGGCAGCTCGGGTATCGGCCTGGCTACCGCAGAGGCACTCGCTGCCAAAGGAGCACAGATCATCATCGCAGCGCGTAGCGAAGAGAAACTCAAAGAAGCCGCAGCACAGATAGAAAGCAAAACAGGCAATAAGAACATCAAATACTATGTGGCCGATTTCTCTTCACAGGGATCTATCAGGTCCCTGGCTGAGCAAGTCAAAAGAGATTATCAAAAAATAGATGTCCTGATAAATAATGCCGGTGGAGTATTTCCAGCATTCAAACTAAATGAAGATGGGCTCGAGATGACCATCGGTACAAATCACTTTGCATATTTCCTGCTAACCAATCTCCTCCTTGACCTCATCAAGAAATCAGACTATGCACGAATAGTCAATGTCGCTTCGGGCTCACATTATCAAGGCAAGATCGATTATGAATCTTTTACAAAAGATAAAGGCTATTTCATACTTACTGCATATGCTCAAAGCAAGCTGGCGAATGTCCTCTTTACCGCCGAACTGGCTGAGAGGCTAAAAGGTCTGGTCACAGTCAACTGCCTCCATCCGGGATTCGTCAAAACAGAAATAGGCACTAAAGGCACGCAGTGGTACTCTAAGTTTTTTTGGTCATTATCTTCGAAAATAGGGGGAATCAGTGTGGAGAATGGTGCTAAAACATCTGTCTATCTTGCTTCCTCCGATGAAGTCAAAAACACAACCGGCAAATACTTTGACAAATGCAAAGAGAAAGACCCGGCCCCTTTAGCCAAAGACCAGGCACTCCAAAAAGAACTGTGGCGCGTCAGCGAGCAGCTTTGTCCTATTAATTAATTCTTTTCATCTTTGCATACTCAATTTCAGTATTCTGTCAATTCTGCAAATTCTTAAATTCTGATATGGCACTGATTCTCCCCGTCAATGGCATAGAGCCGAAATTTGGCAAGAACTGCTATCTGGCTGATAATGCCACGGTAATAGGCGACGTCACTATGGGGGACGATTGCAGTGTATGGTTCACAGCAGTAGTGAGGGGAGATGTACACTGGATCAAGATCGGCAACAAAGTAAACATACAAGACGGGGCAATCATACACTGCACCTACCAGAAGTCACCTACTACGATTGGCAATTTTGTATCTATCGGCCACAGGGCTATCGTGCATGGCTGTACGATCGAAGACAACGTTCTCATAGGGATGGGAGCTATCGTAATGGACAATGTAGTAGTAAAGAAAAATGCTATCATTGCGGCCGGATCGGTAGTCCTCGAAAACACAGTGGTGGAGAGCAATACGATCTATGGCGGTGTACCGGCCAGGAAGATAAAAGACCTCGACGAAAAGAATTTTAAGCACCTGATAGAACGCATCGGAAACAACTACGTGATGTATGCCGACTGGTTCAGAAAATAAATGCCAATGGAGGAAGAGCAAGTAGTACTGGTAGATGAACAAGGAAATGAACTGGGCCTGATGGGAAAAACCGAAGCCCATGAGAAAGGGATCCTGCATAAAGCTATCAGCGTCATCATTTATAATTCCAAAGGCGAAATGCTGATACAGCAGAGGGCCTTTACGAAATATCATTGGGCAGGGATATGGAGCAATACCTGCTGTAGCCATCCACATGCCGGAGAGTCATTCGCAGATGCGGCAAAAAGGCGATTGAAAGAAGAACTGGGCATAGTCACTCCTCTCAAACAGGAGTTCTTTTTTATCTATAAAGCCAAAGATGAAAAAAGCGGCCTGACTGAACACGAATACGATTGGGTATTCACAGGACAGTCAGATGAAGCATTTGAATTCAATCATCATGAAATAAACGCGGTCAAATGGGTGAGCAGAGACGAGCTGCAAAAAGACATGGACGCTCATCCCGACCAGTACTCATTTTGGTTTCCCATCATCCTCGAGAATATGAAAGCAAAAGGGACGTATTAAGTGTGTCGGTCAGTTTGTATTAATCATATCATCATAAAAATCATTTAATCATAGTCATGGCTTTTACTTCTCCCATCCTCGACTCTTATCTCGAATCACATGCCTCTGCCGAAGACCCCATCCTGGCGGAGCTTTCACGGGAAACATTCCTGAAAGTGCAAATGCCACAGATGTTAAGCGGCCACGTTCAGGGGTTATTTTTAGAAACTATCAGCCGTATGATTGTTCCACGTAGAATATTGGAGATCGGAACCTTCACAGGATATTCTACCATCTGCCTGGCCAAGGGCCTCACTGATGACGGCCTCATCTATACACTCGACATCAACGAAGAACTGGAGCCTCTATTCTCAAAATATTTTGTCCGTTCCGGCCTTGACAAAAAAATCAAATTCATCCCCGGTAATGCCATCAAGACCATACCAACAATTGACGAAGAATTTGACATAGTATTCATAGATGCCGACAAAATGAATTATATCAATTATTATGACCTTATCATCGATAAAGTAAAACGTGGCGGCTATATCATCACAGACAATGTCCTGTGGAGCGGCAAAGTACTCGAAGATCAAAAAGACAAAGAGACCGAGAACATACACCAGTTTAATATAAAGCTGGCTGCTGACCCAGGTGTCCGCAATGTCATAGTCCCCATACGGGATGGGGTAAATCTCGCAACAAAATTATAGGTAATCCGTAATTTCTTTTAAGGCTTTCTCAATCCTACCCCCAAATTGTCCTAAGAATTAGAAATGACACACTTTTTAGTCAGGAAACTGCGTTTTAAAAAGAAACTCAGTTTTCTTATTTTTACATTGAGAAAATCCACATATGCGCTTTTCGCTTTCCACCTTATTAGTGCTCTCGCTTACTTTGGCGCGGGCACAATCGCCACAGGCTATCGCCGAGTACATAGAGCGATACAAGGCTGTGGCTATCGAGGAAATGAAAACATACGGTATTCCCGCCAGTATCACATTGGCACAGGGCATCCATGAGTCGGGCTCCGGCGCTTCTGCCCTTGCCACAAATGCAAACAACCATTTCGGCATCAAGTGCCATGACAACTGGGCCGGCCAAACCTACTACCACGATGACGACAAGCCACAGGAATGCTTCCGGGTATATAATAGCGCAGAAGAGTCATTCAGGGACCACTCCCAGTTTCTCAAGACCCGGTCCCGTTATGCTAATCTCTTCACCCTCGAGCCGGGCGACTACCACGGCTGGGCCAAAGGGCTAAAGGCCGCCGGATACGCCACCAATCCCAGGTATCCTGACATAATTATCAAACTGATAGAGGACTATAATCTCTCTCAATTCGACAACCCGAATGGACAGGTTCTAACATCTAAAACACAGGCCAAAGACACTGCGGAAATAGAAGTGATCAAACAATCATTGGCACATTCTAACCCGTCTAATCTTCTAGTCACACCCGCAGCTGTGAAAACAAATCATCCTGCTGTTAGTACTTCTAAAGACATTCACGTAGCGGAGGTGACCAAACAATCGTCCTCTCAATCAAGCCCTCCTCCCGCACCGGTAGTGGTCGAGGAGAAACGCCCTCAGCTTGATCTTTCTAAATATAACTTCGAGGAAAAGAGTGTAAACAATACCATTGCAATTGCAAAAAAAGACCTCCCGCTAGACGCCATTGCACAGAAATATAACATCACCATAGAGCAGATATACGCCTTCAATGACATGACTGCTGGCACCAAACTCTACAGCAATGATCTGATCTATGTAGAGAACAAAAAGCCGGAGTCCATTTTCTACCAATATGAAATATCTACTGGTGAAACAATGCGTGATGTGGCACAAAAATTTGGCGTCCAGCTATCAGCCCTCACCAAAAGAAACGGCTTGGCTTCCGGCTGTGAACCTTTACCTGGAGAAGTCGTTGTCCTACGCGGACGGAGGGATGTTCCCATTAGGTTTCGTGCCCCCGGCAAAACTATCCCCACCCCCAAACCAGTGTTCGAAGACTCCCCTACAGAAAACAAGGTACACACAGTAGGATCGAATGAAACCCTCTATTCCATTTCCAAACAATACAATATATCGCTCGAAAACCTCAAGAGGATAAACGGCATCAAGGATGAAAGCATCAAAATAGGCCAGACTCTTATAGTATCTTTGTAAGGATAATTGTATTTATGCCCTTTAGGAGTCTGCCTGCCGGTAGGCAGGGTTTGGGGGTAATCATTTGTAAGGATAATTTTTTCTCCCCGTCTATTACATAAAAGGCAAAATGAACAATACCCTAAATCATCCCATGCTTAAATTCGCTACAGTGATCTTAATGTCACTGACGCTATCCTTACAGAGTTGCGGGCAAAACAGCACTCAGAAACCAAAGACAACTACTAAAACAAATCAAACAATGAATACAGCAAACCTTGATACCATCACCCTTGCTGGTGGTTGCTACTGGTGTATAGAGGCTATCTACCAGCGCCTGGAGGGAGTGGTCAGCGTGGAATCCGGATTCACAGGCGGCGCTATGAAAAACCCCTCATACCGTGATGTATGTACCGGACAAACAGGCCATGCAGAATGTGTGCAGGTAACCTACGACAAGACGAAAACTACACTGGACGAAATATTCAAAGTGTTCTTCACTGTACATGACCCCACTACGCTCAATAAGCAGGGGGCCGATGAGGGAACCCAATACCGCTCCGCTATCTTCTATCGTAATGATGAACAAAAGAAAGCCGCAGAGAGCATCATAGCTGACCTCACCAAGGCTAAAGTATACACCGACCCTATAGTCACAGAAGTAAGTCCTTTTACCGTATTCTATAAAGCCGAGGACTACCATCAGGACTACTACAATCAGCACGGCTCACAGCCATACTGCCAGATAGTGATCAGACCCAAAGTGGAGAAATTCGAGAAGGTCTTCAAAGACCGACTGAAAAAATAAAGGCTGTTATTTTGTATTGGCTGTTATTCGCCCTTTATAAAGGGCCTAGGGGGATTTGAGAATCTAAAGCATAAAATGCCACAAACAATAACTCTCTCCGACAGATCCTTTCGTCTATATATCACCGAGTCAGAGATACAGCAGGCCATAAAGGAAATAGCGGAACAGATCAATGTAGATTACAAGGATAAAACCCCTCTGATCATACCGGTGCTAAATGGTTCTTTTATGTTTGCGTCTGATCTCGTGAAACAGCTCAACTGCCAATGCGAAATCTCTTTTATCAAAGCGTCCTCCTATCAGGGAACCAGCTCATCCGGAGATCTCCAAACTCTCATCGGAATTAATGAAAACATAAGTGGCCGGGATATCATCCTCCTCGAGGACATTGTCGATACCGGTCATACATTATCCAAAATAATTCCCACCATCAAGGAGCTTAATCCTGCTTCCATAAGAGTCGCCACATTGCTCTTTAAACCTGCGGCCCTCAAAGCTGAGATAGAGACAGACTATATAGGTATAGAGATCGCGAATAAATTTATAGTCGGGTACGGCCTGGACTACAATGGCCTCGGCAGAAACCTGAAAGAGATATATCAGGAGATAAAGTAAACTTACTATGACCCCGCTAGTTCAAGCGTCCTCGCTTGAACATATCCCTATAACCGCATCCTCCTCAGCATCGGCGCAAACAGCGCAGTACTACCCACGACAAGCAGCGTCATCGCCCCACCGAAAACTACTGCCCACTCTAGGCCTAAGTATGAAGCAACAAAGCCCGACTCAAAGTCTCCAATTTCATTAGATGATTTGATGAAAATAGAGTTGACCGCTGCCACCCGTCCGCGCATCGCATCGGGTGTGAATAGCTGTATGATGGTTCCCCTGATGATCACGCTGACATTATCGAATCCCCCCGCCATAAAGAGCATCAGGAAACTCAGCCAATAATAAGGAGACACCGCAAAAACGATGATGCACAAGCCATACAGTCCTACACATATGAGGAGGTTGCGCCCGGCCCTGTGTGTAGGTGGATGATGCGCCAGAAAGAATCCGGCTACCGCAGAGCCCAGGAACAGTGCGGCTTTGAGCAATCCCATCAATGTCGGCCCGACATGCAGTATATCCTGACAGAAGGCAGGTACCAAACCCGTGACCCCACCAAACAATACAGCAAAAAGATCAAGGCTGATAGATGATAAAATAGCCTGCGTGCCAAACACAAAACGGATGCCTCCAAAGAACGAACGGACGAATGGCTCCTTCTCCTGCATAGGAGGTGGATAGTGCTCATCCAGATGGGTCGTAAAATATAGAGACAAGCCAAATACTCCGGCACATATCAGGTATATAAAATGCGGGGCAATGATCTCCAGCAGAAGTCCCGCAATCACTGGCCCTGTCACTGCGCTGACCTGAAAAGAATTGCTGCTCCACGTGGAACTATTCGCATATAGCTCCCGTGGCACGATACGGGACTGAATGGCCTGCGATGCTGGAGTAATAAATGACCTGCCTATTCCTATCAGGCCTATAAGGATATAGTACCAGAACACACTCTTGTCCTCTCCAAACCACCATGATCCGAGGGAAAGCAAAGCAGAAGACACTATCAAGAGTACAGTAGACAGAAGCAGTATCCGCTTCCTATTATACCGATCAGCAGCTATCCCCGAGAAAAACGTCGTAAAAATAAATGGCAGCGCTTCACTCAGCCCTATGAGCCCCAGCGCCAGTTTGCTACCTGTGATCTGATAGATATGCCATGCCAGCACTGTGCTCTGCATGAGCAGGGCCACTGTGGTCAGTGACCTGCCGAGCAGATATGCCCTGAACTGCGGTATCCGTAGCGCCGCAAAAGCATCTGTTTTTTGTGCGATTGGCATGGAATATGAATATGAATATAGACTACTGAGATCAGCAGGTGGATTACCTTTTGATCTCCGGCGGTGAAAATATGTATTACTTATTTAACTTGCGACCAGATTAAATTTGCATGCAGGGAAAAATAAAATTTCACACCGCCTTTTCAATAGTTGTAGCCAATATGATTGGCACAGGCGTTTTTACCAGCCTGGGGTTTCAGATAGCGGGCATACACGATTACGCCACTTTGGTCTTCCTTTGGATATTGGGTGGTATCATTTCCCTTTGCGGCGCTTTCAGCTATGCGGAGCTGGGTGCGGCCATGCCACAGTCTGGTGGTGAATACAACTACCTTTCCAAAATATATCATCCCTCTGTCGGTTTTCTGTCGGGATGGGTTTCCGCCACTATTGGTTTTGCCGCACCTATTGCCTTAGCAGCCTCGGCCCTTACTAAATATACCGGGACTATCTTTCCTGATTTTAACACGGAAGTGCCGGGAACCATGATGAATATAGGCATATGCACCGTTGATAGCCATTTATTCTATGCCAAATTGCTGGGTGCCGTTGTGATCCTTGTTATCACTTTCTTTCAGTCTATCAATCACCGCACCAGCGGTACATTTCAGAGCATAGTCACTGGCCTGAAAATACTACTGATAGTCGCCTTTATCCTTTGTGGTTTTCTGTTGGCACCTGCTACACCAGGCATCAGTTTTATGCCTACTGCAGCGACACCTGCATCGATCTTTTCCGTTGCTTTTGTCACCTCTATGTTCTTTGTGGCGTTTTCGTACTCAGGCTGGAATGCCTCTGCCTACATAGCCGGTGAAATAGAAAACCCCAAAAAGAACATCCCGCTCTCTTTATTGACCGGCACATCCGTTGTTCTGGTTCTATACGTTTTGATAAATATCGTTTTTCTCTACGTCACTCCGGCCTCAGAACTCACGCTCAAACTGGAAGTGGGCTTTGAAGCAGGCAAACATATCTTTGGCCTGAACGGAAGCAGGATCGTGAGCGGCATCATAAGCCTGCTCCTGATCTCTACTATCAGTTCAATGGTTTTTGCAGGTCCTCGGGTTATCAGTTCTATAGGAGATGATTTTTCATTGTTTAAAATAGCCGCTCGTACCAATAAATCCGGCATACCTGTCATTGCCATCTGGATACAAACGGTTATAGCCCTGATCTTGCTTTTCAGCGGTAGCTTTGAGTTTATCCTGAGCTGTACCACCTTCGTCTTGATTCTCTTCTCTACCATTACCGTTCTTGGTGTGATTGTACTACGGATCAAAACCCCTGGCTTGGAGCGTCCCTATAAGACATGGGGCTACCCTTTTACCCCGCTGCTGTTTATTGGCGTCAATCTTTGGTTTCTGGTCTATGCGGTGATGTGGAAGCAAAAAGAATCCCTTATCGGACTTGGAATAGTCGCGCTGGGGCTAATAGTATACTTCCTTGCAAAAATGTTCTCAAAAAATAAGGAAATCAAATCCTTATAACTAACTTCGCGCACGAAAATTTTAATCCATTTTATGAAAGTACCCTTCCGCATTTTACATATTGCGCTCATCGTAGTTTTGCTCGCTTCATGCGGCAATAACCCGGCAAAAAGTTCTGCAAACAATGCCGTCAAATCTGACAGCACTGCTGTCAAAGGTCCTGCACCCATTAATACTGATGCCCACAATAAGTATAATGAGGTAGCGCTGTACCTCGCAGGCATGAAGATAGATTCCGCTTCTACCGTCCCTGCTAAATTTCTAAACCTGCCGGGTTACAAAAAATACTGTGATACCATGAACATCGGCTTCAACAGTATAGAGAAGAATCGTCTCAGCAAAATGCGCGACTGGGCCAAAGTAGAAATGGCACCTGAACTCGCCAATCCCAAGACCGTTCTATATCCCTTCTCAGGGCCGGATATCCTGCACTGCGTACAGTTTTTCCCGGATGCTGACCAGTATATCATGGTAGCCCTGGAGCGTTATGGCTCACTGCCTGTTTTTGAAAAGCTGGATTCATTCAAGACGCTCGTCATGCTGGACTACGTGCGCGTATCGCTCGAAGACATTTTTGACAAGAGCTATTTCATCACCCGCAAAATGGCGGTGAACGTTTCTAACCAGTATAATGGCTTCATCCCACTGGCATCTGTATTTCTCGTGCGCTCAGGTTATACCATCCTGGACATCAGGTATCAGCACCTGCTCGATGATGGCAAGACATTCAGGGAAATACCACAAGACTCAATGGGCCACTACCTCAATGACTGCGTAGAGATATATTTCCGCAAGAATGGTGGAAGCAAAATCCAGAAACTGGCATACTACAAGACCAATCTCTGTGATAATGTATTTGCTACTCCCGGTCTGAAGGAGAATAAAGGATTCCGCACATACCTCGACAGCCTGCCTGAGGTATATACCTACGCCAAGTCCGCTTCATATCTGATGAGCCAGTCCGACTTCAATATCATCCGCAATATCTGCCTGACCAAAAGCAAAACTATCCTGCAGGACGATACCGGTGTAGGCTTCGCATATTACGATCCTAAGAAATGGAAAATAACCCTCTTTGGCAGCTATACTAAACCGATAGAGGATTTCCACGGAGGTTACTACCAGGCCAATCTGGAACAGGCCTACAAGGCAGACTCGACTCATGTCAAACAGCTTCCGTTTTCTTTGGGTTACCACTGGAAGGACCAAGTCCAAAATCTCATGAAGTTTGAGAAGAAATAAAATCCTTCTTTCATCAAAATACTATTCATACCTTTAGTTTATTAAAAGGTGTTACATGTTTAATCCTACAATTTCAAAATATATGAAGATGCCCATCCGATTTGTCAGTCTCCTTGCCGTAGTGATACTGGCCTCATGCAATAACCATGCTGCGAAAAGCGAAGCTACCACAGCCAAGAGCGACTCTACAGCAGTAGCGTCCGGTGAGACTAACCCGGCTATCATCACTGACAAGACTATAAACAAGAACGCGCATAATAAGCTGAACGATGTGGCCCTCTACCTCGCAGGTATGAAACCTGATTCATTTATCGCCATACCTGCTGCCCTTCAGAACCTGCCATACTACAAGATATACAGCGACTCGATGAACAGAGGCTTTGCCCACATCGAGGATATACGTCTCAGCAAGATGCGCGCATGGGCCAAAACAGAAATGGCACTGGAACTCGCTTCTCCTAAGACTGTTTTCTATCCATTCTCTGGTCCTGATGTCCTTCACTGCGTACAGTTCTATCCCGATGCTGACCAGTATATAATGATAGCACTGGAGCGTTACGGCTCTATGCCTGTGATGGAAAATATGGATGCCACCAAAACGACCAACACACTCAACGCCATTCTAAAATCACTTGAAGATATTTTTGGCAAAAGCTACTTCATCACCCGCAAGATGATGCGCGATGTATCTAATCCATGGAATGGTGTGACACCTGTCGCATCTGTATTTCTGGTACGCGCCGGCTACTCAGTCCTTGATGTCAAATACAAGCAACTGATGGATGATGGCAAGACGATGAAAGAGATTCCCAATGACTCTCTGACCAGTGTGCCTAATGCCTGTGTAGAGATCTACTTCCAAAAAAACGGAAGCCATAAAATTCAGAAGCTGGTTTACTTTAAGACCAATCTCTGCGATGATCCGTATGAAAAATACGGAAGCTTCAAAGACAATAAAGGACTACAAGCATACCTGAACAATATGCCCGAATGCTACACCTATCTGAAGTCTGCGTCCTATCTCATGAACTATGGCACATTTAGCGTGATACGTAATATCTGCCTCGCTAAAAG
>Ga0206911_1090_pt1 | contig 21774 bp, 19 predicted proteins | sample Alteio_BWOrgHeat_74_FD_152956 | JGI IMG/M metagenome (GOLD analysis project Ga0206911, IMG submission 152956) | Enriched cells from forest soil in Barre Woods Harvard Forest LTER site, Petersham, Massachusetts, United States -... | ecosystem: Environmental > Terrestrial > Soil > Temperate forest >...
TCGTGATCGGCTACATCATCGCCTACATCGACCGCGTCAACGTAAGCTTCGCCAAGCTCCAGATGTTGGGCGATCTCAAGTTCAGCGACAGCGTCTATGGAGTCGGCGCCGGCATCTTCTTCCTCGGCTACTTCACGGACGCGGATACGTTCGCAGAGGATGTCACCGAAGATTCCGGCGTCGGTTACGCCCATCGCGTCGACAACCGCGACGCATCCGGCGGGCATACATTCGATGGCGGCACGGGTTGAGGTGGGAGATGCCCACGACTCGGGGGTGGCAAGGTCCTCGCGCGCGGGGACGAAGCGCAGGGTGAAAGCCGGGCCGACGATGCGGGGTTGGCCGGGTCGCAGGGGTTTGGTGCCGCGCAACCAGATGTTGCGTAGGCCTTTTTTTAGCAGAACCGTGGTGAGGGTTGCGGTGGTGACACCGGTGAGGGCGTCGACTGTTTTCTTGTCCAATGGCATAGATTTTTGAGTACTCCTAAATGCTGGGGATCATGCCGCCATCTACTCGGATGACGGAACCGGTGACGTAGGCGGCGCGCTCGCTGGCGAGGAAGGCCACAACGTCCGCGTACTCTTCCGGTTTACCGTAGCGGCCGAGTGGGATGGCGCCCTGACTCTCGGCGGCAACTTCTTCGACGCTGCGTCCTTCGCGATTGGCTTTGGCGTTATCGAGGGCTGCGACGCGGGATGTAGCGATGCGGCCAGGCACGACGATGTTGGCGGTGATGCCGTCCTTGCCGACCTCGCGGGCTAGCGTCTTCGACCAACCGACGAGTGACAGGCGGAGCGCGTTTGAGATCGCAAGGTTCGGGATGGGCGCTATGACGCCCGACGATGTGCTGGTGAGGATGCGGCCCCAGCCCCGAGATTTCATGCCGGGGAGGACGCGGTCGGTAATGGCGATAACTGAGAGGACCATCGATTGAAATTGCGTAGCCCAGAGCGCGGGGTCCTGACCGGCCGCGGTGGCCGGGGGCGGGCCGCCGGTGTTGTTGACGAGGATGTCTACAGGGGCGAGTTCGCTTTCGATCTTCGAGATGTTTGCGTTGATCACTGAGAGGTCAGCGAGATCCCAGATCAGGCCGATGCATTTGCCGCCGATCGCTTTGAGGTCCGCGACTGTGCCGTCGATAGAAGCCGATCCGATGCCTGCTACGGCGACGTTTGCGCCTTCAGCGGCCAGCGACTTTGCGATAGCGCGACCTAGTCCGCCCCCGCCGCCAAGCACCAGTGCGGTCTTTCCCTTTAGTCCCAAATCCATACGAAGTTCCCCGTCACTGCATGATACTTGGCGCGGCGATGCTTGCGAAGCATCACCGGATACAATGTCACGTTGGCAAAGAGGGTATTGCGAGATGCTGAACACGATTTTTCTTGGCCTGATGTTTTGTGTTGCTTCTGCGGGACTCGCGCAGGAGAATCCTCTGGCTGGCACGATTGATATTCACGTGCACTCGGCTCCGGATAGCACGCCGCGATCGATTGATGCGATCGACCTTGCGCGACTTGCGAAGAGCCGTGGGATGCGCGGGCTGGTGCTGAAGAATCACTATGAGCCGACGGCTTCGCTGGCTTACATTGTTCGGAAAGAGGTGCCGGGGATCGAGGTGTTCGGGGGGATTGACCTGAACCTGTCGGTGGGCGGGATGAATCCCAGCGCGGTCGAGCATATGGCGGCGATTACGGGAGGATACGGGCGCTTTGTGTGGATGGCGACGTTTGACTCGGAGAATCAGGTGCGCTATTCGAAGCAGGATCGGCCGTTTGTGCGGATTGCTCGAGATGGCCAGTTGGTGCCGGAGACCAAGGCCGTGATTGCGGTGATCGCAAAGCGCAACCTGGTGATGGCGACGGGACACTCAAGCGCGGAGGAAGACCTGATGCTGGTGCGTGAAGCCAAGGCGCAGGGCATTCAGCACATGGTGGTGACGCACGCGATGCTTCAGCCGACGCATATGTCAGAAGCGCAGATGCTGGAGGCCGCGAAGATGGGAGCTTACATCGAGTTCGTTTACAACGGATTGATTGGGACGGGGAAGCAGTACGACTTTGGGGATTATGCGAAGGCTATTCGTTATGTTGGGGTGGACCACTGCATTCTTTCGAGTGATATGGGGCAGCCGGGAAATCCATTGCATACGGACGGGTTGACTGCATTTTATGCGGGGTTGCGGGGACAGGGATTTACGCAGGCGGAGATTGACCGTATGGCGAAGGAGAATCCGGCGAGGTTGATTGGGTTGCAATGACCTGGGAGTCCCCTCTGAGTGATGAAGAAGTCTCGCGAGCGTTCACGGCGACTTTTTCCTGGCCGATGCCCAGTGGAGTTCGAAGTGGCAGATGAGACAGGATAATCAGCGACGCCAGCCTTTTTGCGGCCATTCACAGTCAAATTCATAAATAGCGTCTCAATGATATCCGCTGATTCCAGACCACTTAGTTCGCTTGCTAGGCGGCCCTGAAAAGGCCGGCGTCGGCGGTTCGATTTCCGTACGGTCGAAACCAGCCCAAATTTTGGATCGGCCATTGAATAAGCCGACACATTCAGGCTGACGCGTTGCTTGTTGCCAATGTGCGGCGAGATCCATACGTCTACGCTCTTGCCTGACGGTGAGCCAGTTCAGTGGCTCGTCTTTGCTAGAAGCTCGGCAAGCAGACTCTTCTGGAAGGCAGGATCGAGTTCTGACGAGTGAAGCGCGGCCGTATATTCCGATTGGGCCGCTCTCGTCTCCCCTGTTGCGGCCAATGCATCACCCAGAAGCGCATGGGCCTCCGGATTGTTCGGGTCGAGATTCACTGCAATTCGCGCTTCGCGAACCGCACCCTCGACGTTGTGTTGCTTCGCAAAAGCTATAGCCGCCCCGACATGTTCCATTGCCGCGACAGCCCCTAGTGTGAATTGTCCTCGATAGACGTATACTCCTCGATCAATGACTTCTGCGGGTCGGATCGATTTAAATTGAGTATAGGGATTCTCCTTGCCAGGTATGTCTACGCCAGCCACTTCCCCATCGCTTATCAGCACCGTACCTGACACGTTCGGATCTTCACCGAAGCGCATCGTATCGAGTCCCGCCCATAATGCTGCTCCCGTCGGCAGTACATGACAGTTGATTCCGTAATCCCTGAAATCCACGGGACCTTGTGCGGAGTAGGCAAAGTAGCAGGGTTGAGACGGGTGCGTCTCAAGGTAATGCCTGACGGCTTTGAGTTGCTGGCCCCAATCTACATTGGAATCGGAGAGGTACAAATGTGTCTCCGATGGTCCTCCCCACGCCTCATTCGCGTAGGCCAACAGTCCCGGGCGTGCAGCTACTGTTGTGATCAACTGCCAGAGCAGAAGAACAACAAATCCATAGATGAACTTCGGATTCCTGGAAACGAGATACGAGGCGCAGCCCGCGATCAGGATGTAGAGCATCGGGAACATCGGAAACAGATGCCTGTACCCGATGCCGAGGCTGGAAGATGTGGACAGCAGGAAAATGAATAAGGAAGGGACAGTCAGGAAGACAATCTCGCGGCGCATCTGCCACCTGCCTCGAAACACAACAGCCATCGTCAACACCAACAGGATCAGGAACGGCAACGTACTCTTGATGAGGAAAGCAGCTGGGAAATACCAGTGCGGAGCGCCGGCGTAGTCCCGCCCGAAAAGATAACTCGGGATATCGCCCTCTGAGATCTTTGTGTCTGCCAACCCGTAGATATAGGCCTCAGGTAACAGGTGAAATTTGCTCATCATAGTCAACGCACGACGGCTCAGTGGCGAAGTAAGTTTCTGTAGATACTCCTCACTGGTCGGGTTCAACTGGAGAGAGCTGGGTCGAGCCGCATAGTGGAAGTGGTACACAGTCCAGATGCATCCCACTCCGATCAACGAAATAACTACGATCGCAGTGATCAGTTGCCGAGGCGATGGACACTTGGTACCCGATCGCCAGAAGTCGATGACCGCGATCACACACAAGACCGGAACAATGAACACCCCCGTGAACTTGGCCGTCATAGCCAGGCCGACGGCGAGCCCAACGATGATCATTCTGGCGACGGTGGGACGCTGCATGTATCTGTAGAACGCATAAACCGCGGCAAGCATTGTGAGTGAGGCCCCAATATCCGTAGTCACATAGGCGCCGTGGGCAAGGAAATTCGGGTCCAGACAAAAGAGCAGCAGGGCGAACATGGCCGCTTTGTCGCCAAACATCTCCCTTGTGCAGAAGAAGAGCAACGTGGCGAGGAAGACGCTAAGCAGCGAAGCCATGACCCGTGCAGGTATCAACGTTTGATCGATGCCATTGGCAACCAGGAAACGCTGGCCTAGTACGAAACCCTCTTTTTTGAATGGAGCGCCCGTGAATGCCGGTTGCTTGATGTCTCGGTGCAGGAGGGGAATAGCGTCCCACATCTTCACCAGCGGCGGAACCTCAGGGTTGTAACCAAAATCTCCACGCTCCCAGGAAAGCCACCCTGAATAGAGATGCTGTGACTCATCCCAACTCACGGAATCACGCTTTGCGGTGTGTAAGCAGCTGGCAAAGAAAAGGAGGATGACGATTGCTGCTGAAACGGCCGTGGCCCGAGAGAGGCTACGGCGAGGCGCACTCTGAGAGGTGAGAACAGGCATCATCGTGTGTCAGTTTTTGCGTCTGGAAAGATATTTCGCAATTGTAACGATACTGATTGAGGTGAGGATTTGCATAACGGGCTTCGTAACGACCCCTCGGCTTGTGGTGAGCCATGCTCCCATGTGGCTTCGAATGATGCAGTCAGGGCTTAGCACTCATCCAGTCAGTTTCATGCCGGAAGACCGGCGTCGACCAGATTAGAACTCAAAAACGCGGGCCTCCGCCGCACAGCGACCGTCAGAGTCCAACTGTCTCCTGCAAATCAAAACACGGTTTTCAGACTACTAATGGTCGCGTATTGGTCGTGCCCTCAAATCGGATTTTTAGTGGCCAACTAAGTCGATTTGAATGTTATAGATAAGATCAGGCAACGAGCGACGCCAGCCTTTTTGCGGCCATAACTAACCTAACTCAATAAACAATTGAAACTAAACTAGTTAGAAGAAATAAGAAAAGCCTCCGAATTCGGAAGCTCGTGACACATACTGATTCTAAATGGTGGCCAGAGACGGGATCGGTCTCTGCTGCCGCTCACGGAATCTGTAACTTACAGATTCTAAAAGGTGAAGAAAGCGCCAAAAGTGCCAGAATGCCGAAACGGTCTTGCAAATCTCTTGCAAATTTGATGTTGATGCCACCCTGCTAGGCCGTATCTTTTTTCCATTCCCGGCTTGGACGCTGCAGCAGTCGTTCGCACTGTCCGAATCCCTTCGCGAATATCTCTGCAGTAGAGAAGGCAGGCGAAAACTTTGCCCGGCGGAGCCCCCGTAGAAATTTGATCGATCGCCTGCGAATAACGGCAAGAAAAAGCTCGAATCGCTGTTGCACTGGATGGCTCAGCAAGCCCGATCAAATAAGTGGTCGCCCTGCTTAGTTGTCATCGATGCAAGGGCACCTAATAGTCCTCTCCTGAAAAACCAATGCGAACGCTTGTGCCCAACGCAAAGCGGCACGGTCGCCCTCCCGGTTTTGATCTGGTGGATTTCAAGCCGTGCGTGTCTCAGAACGGATCACGATGAACCGAGACAATAGCTAATCTGGCACAACGGTTCATCGAAGTGACTATAAGTATTAAACCGTGTCAACGGCTTTTCCGAAAGTCAACTAATTTGAAAGGACAGAAACATTTTGCGATGGGAATCCGATATTAACTAGTTCGTATACAAGAATGGTTACTTTTAAGTTCAAAAAAAATAAGTATCAAAATCAGCTGCTTTCATGAGATAACTCTCCTGCACAAAAAAGAGTTGTTCCAACCCGCAGCACTTCATCTCCTCGCAGTGTGTCTTCTGGAGACCTAATGTTTGTTATTTTTTCTGCCCACTCTCATCTTCCTCCCCGCCCATCCCCCACCAATCGAAGGATTTGTTCTTCCAATCGCTACGTCAGGAATGCCCTAATTTCAGGATGCCGAGACAGTCGTGCGTCATCAAGATGCCTCCTAAAAGAATAGATAAATAGTTCTCGATTTCTAATCAGCACTTAGTGTGTCGTCGACAAAGACTGAAACTGGAGAAGCAACCATGCAGAGAAGGAACTGGATAATCGGAGCAGGCGCTGTAATCATTGTCGCAAGTGCCCACGCCCAGACAGTCACGGCAAGTGGCGCGTATGCAGACTATATTCCTCTTCTAACGGGAACTACAACCATTTCAGACTCAATTGTCCGCCAATACAACGGAGATATAGGAGTCAACGTTAACTATCCCAACCAGATGCTTCAAGTTGGGGGCAATATTTTGGCCGGTTATGGGTCTGTGGGTGCCTATCTGATTCCTGATTACGGAGGTAGCAATGGATACAATCAGGGACTTGGCCTGAACGCCTATTTCGATGGAACTAATTGGATTCTGCCGAATGATGGAGCCAATAGCGCCGGAGCGTTGATCCTTGGAAATCAGGGAGCCGGTGACATACGGTTTTATACATTTAGCAGTCAGGGTGGTGTCAACCAAACGATTAGCCAGTCCAATGTCGGCAACTATCAACGCATGATCATCACCAACAATGGAAGCGTAGGTATCGGAACAACGTCCCCCGGTGCCCGACTTGAACTCAACGGCAATCTGAAGCTGACGAGTGGTACGGGTGCTTCGATCACGTTCGCGGATAACACAGTCCAAAGCACTGCATGGACCGGCACCTTATGTGGGGGCGATTATGCCGAGTCGATGGATGTATCCGGTGACCGTACGAAGTACGAGCCAGGTGATGTGCTGCAACTTGATCCAAATTCCCCTGGCAACGTTTTGAAGGTGATTGAGCCATATTCGACGCTCGTAGCTGGTATCTATTCGACTAAACCGGGTGTGCTGGGCAGGCGGCAGACGACCGATCCGAAGGCCAGCACGACCGAGGTGCCGATGGCTATGGTCGGAGTCGTCCCCACCAAGGTCAGTACCGAGAATGGCCCGATCAAGATTGGTGATCTCCTGGTTACGTCCTCGACGCCAGGACATGCAATGAAGGGCACGGATCGCACTTTGATGCTCGGGGCAGTAGTCGGCAAGGCGATGGGCAATCTGCAGACGGGAACCGGGGTCATCGAGGTTCTGGTTACGCTTCAATAGCAGGTTTGTTCGGGCAGCCAGTAAATGCTAAGAACTGTTCAAATTTTGCGCGAGTAGAGCTAAACGAGACCGAGAGGGGTGTCAGGATATGCAGATGAGGAAACTATGGTTGGCTCTTTTTGTGATGCTGTTGGCCGTGAGCGCGGGAGCGCAGAACACGTTTCCATCCAGCGGCAATGCTGGGATCGGGACGACAAATCCGATATCCAGACTCACGCTTGCCGGCACCGGAAACCCAAATCCAAATACGGGCTCCCAGATAGATTATTCTGGCGAAAATCTGACCTTCGTTAACAATACGTCTGCCGGAAATTATGAACTTGGCGGGATCCGGGTGGTCCAGCCTACGGGCTACTATGTAGACCGTGGCAACATGGTATTTACGGTCGGGATTGGTGGCTCTGCCACGCTTGATGCCGTCACTATTCAGGCTCCAATGGGCAACGTCGGCATCGGCACAACGTCCCCGGGCGCTAAGCTCGAAGTAAATGGCAATGTCAAGTTATCCAGCGGCAGCGGCGCGTCGATTACATTCCCCGATAGCACCGTCCAGAGCACGGCATGGACAGGCACGCTGTGCGGAGGCGATTACGCCGAATCGGTCGACATATCCGGTGATCGGACCAAATATGGACCTGGTGATGTGTTAGTCGTGGATCCTGCAAGCCCTGGCCACTTTCTGAAGGCAGCTGAACCTTACTCAACACTGGTTGCCGGGATATATTCCACCAAGCCTGGTCTCGTAGGCAGACGCCAGACGTCCGATCCGAAGATCATTTCAACCGAAGTTCCTATGGCGATGGTGGGCATTGTGCCAACCAAGGTCAGCACAGAAAACGGCCCCATCAAACCCGGCGACTTGCTGGTGACGTCATCGACGGTGGGGCACGCTATGAAGGGTACGGATCGCGGCCTGCTGACAGGCGCCATTGTAGGCAAAGCTTTGGGGACGCTTCAGTCTGGAACTGGAGTGATTGAGGTGTTGGTTTCGCTTCAATAGCTGGGAATCGAGCCGCTAGAGAATTACGACCCATTGCTGTCAGGATCGCTGGATTGTAAAGAGTCTGATCACCATGTTGAGTGTGCTGGGAGATCCAAATGTCGGTTAAGTTACGCAATCTTCTCTTGGTTTTGCTTGCGATCCTTGGTTCCGGCCGACTTGCGGTCGCAGCTACATCTGGATCATTGACAGTTACGGGAACCGAGCAACCTGGAGACTCTGGCACCATAACAGTCGCATTCGATGGCTATTCATAAAGCGTCGTCTATGGTGCGTATTCGAGCGCCACTTCGGTCGCTGCGGCGCTTGGGGGGATGTTTTCGCGCGACTTCACGGCATCTCTTTGCGTGCATGCGACGGGAACAACGATATCGTTCACCTCGAAGACATCCGCAGCGTTGGGTCCAATTCATGTCACGGGATCAACCACCTCATTCCAGATCAATACGTCTGGTTGGCCGTCAGGTCTTCCAACTGCGGCTATAACACTGTCATCGTCCAATCTATCTGTGACGACAAATACAACGGTCACTTTCACCGCTACTGTCACCAGCGGTGCAACCGGAAGCGTGACTTTCTACGACGGCGACATCGCGATTGGAATGTCTGTAGTTAGCGGGACGACCGCGACTCTTTCCACGGGCGAACTCGCGATCGGTATACACGCCATAACGGCTCTCTACTCGGGAGACAGCAACTTCAGCTCCGACGTGTCCTCCCCAATAACCGAAACAGTGAGTCTGGCTTCAGAAGCCTGCACTATTTCAGCAATGGATCTGAGAGCATACCCTCGTTTCGATACTGGGTCAGAGGGAAGATGGCGAATGGATCTATCCTTCCATACCGGTTCCGCTGCAACGTCTTCACGCCTCAAGGAACCCACACGCAATTTCATAGAAAAATCAAACGACGCTAGGAGGCAGCTCCGCGCTGGTACATATCCGTTTATCCGCAGCTGCAACACAGATATTGGAAAGAAGGTTCTATGAATATGAGAGCAATTTTCGTTATGCTCACAAGCGTCGCAAGCCTCTCAGGAGTCGCGCAGGTTCCACAGTCGGCGTCACCAGTCACCTCAGCTTTGCAGATGTCAATTTCATCGATGCTCGGCAGCGTCACGATTCAAGACGTAACGCTGTCTGGGTCTGCAGAAGCGATAGCAGGCTCGGATGATGAAACTGGTCAATTCGTATTCACGTCGACCATGACGGGCTCTAGCCAAACGAATCTCAACCTGCAGAGCCGAAAAAGAACTGAGTATCGGGTGCAGAGTACCTCTGGACCGACAGGTTCTTGGTCAAGTAACGACGGGGTGCTGCACGCGATCTCGCAGCACAATTTATTCACTGAGTCGGCTTGGCCGTTCCCCGCCATTGTCCTGAAACGGCTGCTTGGGCAGTCTTCCTCCTGGATGGTCGCTTATGCCGGTCTCGACGGTAGTCTCATGCACTTTGTTGCTACCCAACCACCACCGAAAGGTGTATCGGGACCGACGGCTTCTCTTCCTCAACATCTCAGCGAGATGGGTATCTATCTCGACTCAACCTCATTCCTCCCGACAAAGCTAACCTTCAACGACCATCCCGACAACAACGCAGCTTTCGACATTCCTGTCATGATCCAATTCTCCGACTATCAGATCATGAATGGAGTCTTGACACCTGCCCACATTCAGAAGTTCGTCAATCGGACTCTGGTGCTTGATCTACATATTCAATCAGTCAGCCTCAATAGCGGTGCCGTCATAAGCGATCCGAGTGCACATTGATCGAAGGGAAAAACACGATGAAGCACAGGTATCTCATTCTGTTTGGTGTTCTTATTGCGGGCCTTGCATTCGCGCATTGCTACGGCCAGGTATCTACGGGGGCAACCCAGTTCGGCAGCTTCAGCGGATCTCCTGACGCCGTAAACTTGGGAAATCTTAATACCACCTGGACGATCCCGATTCGCCACAAACAGGGCCGTGGACAGAATTTCATTTACGATCTGATCTACAACAGCTCTATCTGGTACCCGGTGGCGTCCAATGGCAGTAGTAGTTGGCAGCCGGTGGGTAACTGGGGGTGGCAAGGATTGTCACCCGCCGGAACCGCCGACTATATCACGTACCAAATTGTTTACACCACGGGACAATGTGGCAACCCGCCCGGTTCAGGCGGGTATCAAGAATGGGTGTACCAGAACTTCGCATATCTAGATAACCTTGGCATTAGGCATCAATACGGTGGTCAAGGCCTCTACATCTCAACGACGTGCGGCGCTTATGGCCCCCCGGCCGGATTTCAGCCTTCCTCGGGCACACTAACGCTCTCTGATGGTACTGGATATACACTGCACGTCGCTCTCGGACAGGGGTCCGTTAGCGGATCTGTAACTACCCCAAACGGAACAACGCGAACACCTCCAGCCTTGACCGCGGCTCCAACCCAGACAGCGTCGACTACGTCGACTGACCGAAATGGAAACCAGATCACTTCAAGCAACGGGTCCTACACGGATACCTTGGGACAACCGGCCCTGGGTATAGCTGGCGTGGCACCGACCAACACAACTCTGTCCTATGTATCGCCAACGGGCGCAGAGGTCAGCTACGTGGTCAGCTATAAGTCATACACAGTAGCAACTAACTTTGGCTGCTCCATTACGGAGTACCCTGCAACAGCGGTGTATTTAGTCGACAAGGTTACCTTGCCCGACGGCAGATATTATCAGATGGGCTACGAACCGACACCAGGATCCTCTGGCTATGTAACCGGGCGACCGTCTTCAGTAACGCTTCCTACCGGAGGAACGATCTCTTATGCCTACACGGGATCCAATAATGGAATTGAATGTTCAGACGGCAGCACAGCCGGACTAACGCGCACAACTCCTGATGGACAATGGACCTATGCGCGAGCCGGCTCGGGAACGCAGTGGACGACGACCGTAACAGCGCCGCTAAACAACGGAGCTCAGAACCAGACAGTTATCTCATTCTTGACCGATACTAGTGTTTACAATTTCTACGAGATATCCCGCCAAGTCTATTCCGGGTCAGCCACGTCGGGAACTCTCTTACAAACATCTCTGACCTGTTACTCCGGAAATTGTTCTGCCACGACGGGCGATACTGCGACGACAGTTACGGCTCCTATCCTGCAGCGCCAGATAACCGTTCAAATGCCAAATTCGACAGCGCGGGCATACGGGCAGCTCGTAAAATATGATGGGTCTGGAGATGTAATTGAGGACGATGTCTATGATGTTGGATCGGGCGGAGCCTATGGCGGGCTGCTACGCAAGACAACGACACAATATGCTTCCTTCGGCCAAAATATAGCCCTGATCAACCTACCTTCGTACACCATCGTGTACGACGGCAGTAACAATATGGTGTCCCAAACGGTTTATCATTACGACGAGTCGAGCGTCACGTCGACGTCTGGGACACCACAGCATCAATCTGTGGCGCCTTCTGGAAATGTAACGTCCGTATATCAGGATGTGACAGCCTCGACTGCTTTGGCACAGACGTACACTTACTTTGACACCGGAAACGTCCAGACCGCTAAGGATGTCAATGGTCAACAAACAAGCTACACGTATGGAGCATGTGGCAATTCCTTGCCAACGTTTGTCAGTTCTCCGCTGAGCCTTTCCACCGGCGCCACCTGGAACTGTTCCGGTGGTGTGCTATTGACGAGCACCGACGTGAATGCCAATACAACAACTTATACATATAATGATGCGAACTACTGGCGCATCACCTCGACGACAGATCCTTTATTGAATGTAACGACCCAGAGCTATCCGACCCAGTCGAGCAATGCTTCGGAAGCGGTATTGAATTTCAACGCCGGTCAATCGACCAGCGATCAGCTGGTTACCTATGACGCCCTCGGCCGAACTCAGCTCACGTCTGTCCGACAGGGACCGAGCGCAACCACCTTCGACATCAGAGCGGTCAGCTACGATTCGCTAGGCCGCCAGTACCATTCGAGCCTTCCTTACGGTGGTTCAGCTGGCATTGTTAACAGTAATGCTCCAGGTACCGCCACTTTGTATGACGCTCTTGGGCGGGTTGCATCTGTTACGGATTCCAGGGGCGGAAGCATCAGTTATGCGTGGACGCAGAATGATCTTCTCGTCACGAAGGGCCCTGCAGCAAGTGGCGAGAATGCGAAGCGGCGTCAGCTCGAATACAACGGAGCGGGTCTGCTCACGTCGGTCTGTGAGATTTCGTCCGGCTCGGGTTCAGGAGCCTGCGGCCAGAACACGCCACAAACAGGATTCCTTACAAAATACACCTACGATGGAGCAGGCCGGTTAATCGGCGTCAGCCAGAACGCGCAGGCAGGAAGCTCTGGTGTCCAGACACGGAGCATCCACTATGACATGCTTGGGCGGACTCTAAGCGAAACGATTCCGGAATGGAGCGCGGGTACAGGGGTTGCCGGTACGAGCACTTATGCCTATGACTCCGATTCATCCGGTAGCTGCTCTGGAAGTTTCCCCGGCGATCTCGTAAAGAAGGTTGACAACGCAGGGAATGTTACCTGTTTCACGTACGATGGATTGCATCGCTCTCTATCGTCAACAGTCGTTGCTGGCCCGTATTCTGGGGTTACGCCCCAGGTCCATATGATTTACGACGCAGCCACTTATAATGGGACCGCGATGAATGACGTCAAGGGCTCAGTTGCGGAGGCGTATACGTGCACTGGAACCTGCTCTTCCAAACTGACTGACATCTTCTTTAGTTTCTCGCCCGTTACAACGGGCTCAAAAAAGGGTGGTGTGCTCGCCCAGATGTGGGAGTCAACCCCTCACTCCAATGGATATTTTCTGACCCAGGATACTTACTATCCTAATGGCGCTCTAGGGGCTATCTCCGCCCAATTGGGAAGTGCTTCGATCGGAATCCCAAGTCTCGGGTACACGCTCGATGGCGAGGGGCGGCCTTATACGGCAATCGATGCGACGAACTGCCTGAATATCGTTGCAGCAACGTTTTACAACGTCTCAAGTTTGCCCACCAGTGTTGTGTTCGGCAATGCCGCAACTGGAGCCACGAACGACGTGGATAGCTTCCTCTACGATCCCAGCACGAATCGCCCGACACAGTTCAAATATGCGGTCAACCCAACCTCTGGCAGTTTCACGACTGCTGGAACTCTCACTTGGAATCCCAACGGCTCATTGAAGCAGATGACCTACACGGACGGGAACGACTCTACGAAGAACCAGAGTTGCGGATACAGCATGGACGACGTAAATCGGTTGGCGTCGGTAAACTGCGTAGGCAGTTGGGCGCAGAACTTCAACTACGATGCATTCGGCAATATCCAGAAGAGCGGACCTTCCAATCCGGGCCCAGGGCAAATCACCAGCAGTTATATGGCTGGCTATAACGCAGTCACAAACCAGGTTAATAGTGGCGTACCGGCCAGCTACGATGCGAATGGGAACCAGACCCAAAACTCCTGGGCTACATTTGCTTGGAATGCGACGGCGCAACCCGTCAATGTAAATGGCGTGGCTGCGACTTACGATGCTTTGGGACGCATGGTTGAAACAGGATCAGGTTCAACATATACACAGTTTGTCTTTCGTCCCTCGGGCGACAAACTGGCTTCCGTTCAGAATGGTTCGCTGTCCAAAGGGACGATACCCCTGCCGGGCGGAGGCTCAGCGATATACAACGCCAGCGGTTTGAGCTTTATCCGGCACAAGGACTGGCTGGGCAGTTCGCGATTGGCGACAACGTGGGCCCACGCCATCTATTCCAAGGAAGCGTATGCTCCTTTTGGTGAGACCTACAATGAAGCGGGGACGCAAGACCGCTCCTTTACTGGTCAAGACCAGGATACAACTCCGGGTGTGTACGACTACCTGTTCCGCAAGTACGATCCAACTGCAGGTCGGTGGCTGTCTCCCGATCCTTCGGGTTGGGAAGCAGTCAGCGCAGCTTATCCACAATCCTTAAACCGTTATGCGTATGTGCAAAACGATCCGATGCGGTTGATTGATACGAACGGGCTAATGTGCACGTACTACCATCCCGATGGATCTGTCTCAGAAACTATAAGTGGCGATTGCAGAAATCCGGGGGGCGTGGATGATGACGGCGAATATCATCCTGATGATGAATTTACCCTCCAGGGCGCCGGAAAAACCATATTTACATACTCATGCTCTGTTGACGATACTCAGTGCATGGCGCAGTACACGCAGACAGTGACATCATATATTCAAGATGTGCCTGTGGGTATTGACATCTGGCATTGCCCTTCTTGTAAGAACATCTGGCAGCAGTCCAATTGCGTCGTGAGTAAACCACTTCAAGACGTAGGTAAGGACATGCTGTTCGGAATAGGTACAGATGCTGCCAAGGGAGCACTTGGACCAGAAGGAGGTTACGGCTCAATTCTAAAGGGTGCGTGGCAGTCAGCTAAGGAGGGAACGGCAACATTGGCAGCGGGTATATTGGCCTATGGAACTGTCATCTACAAAACCGTCAAATATACAGTCGCGGGGTGCCCTAGTGACTAAATTGTTGCGTTTGCTTCGCGATTCGAACCTTTCCGGAGAATTTCTAGCCGCGTTTCTGTTTATCTCCGCTCGCTATACTATTTGGCCTATTTATCTGTGGGTTAGAAGTGAGTGGATATTGCTCAAGGGGCCGAACGTGCTGCTGTGGTGTATCTGCACCTTCCTGTTTGCGTTTTTTGCCTGGTTGCTGATGTTTCTTTCAAATGAATTTGAGCGATATCCTGGCATAAACACGGATGCTCTTTTGGGTGGCTTATTATGGGCGGTCGCGGCGGCACTGCACTATGCCGACGAGATATCAGGCTTCTCGAATAAGGGGGTAAGGGGGGCAGCGTGGATTGTGTTCCTAGCTACAAGTGCTATTCTTTACCGAAATTTCATTTGTAGGTCAACCAAGGCTTTGAGGCCTGATAGGCTCTCCAATATTTCATCCGCAGCGGAAAGCAGTGTCCGAGAATGACCGGTTAAGACAGCAGGTATAAGCTGCTCCCAATCCAAAGTATCATTTGCCCCAAGTTACACGACACCGTGGTACAAGACCTGCACCGCAAAGGCAATTGGCAATGGGCTCTGCATGTGGTATTGATGCGATCGGACTGATTCCTGAGGGTGGCGTCGTTGCCTCAGCTTTTAGCCTTTGGCATGGGGCCGCAGCAGTTTCGCAAGGGACAAATATCCTTAAAGGAGTCAAACTAACGAGGGGAATCGCCTCCCCTGCTGCTGGGTCGCAGGAGACGTCTGCCATGGGATTGGCGTCCTCCGGCCTTGGTGTGAAGGTGGCGATCCTCCGGACTCTGTTCCGACCGGGGCAAAAGACGCGCGGCTTAAGATCGGGAGGATGGTGATACGCGCAAGGGTCCAAATATTGCTTGGAGCGTTCCTGCTTGTCGGCACCATGACTTCCATATCAGAGTTCCGATCCGGAATTCCATCGCCATCTTTTACAGGGCTTTCAACCTCGGAAAAAGTTGGCCAGATGCTTCAGGTGCGAGTATATGGGGATTTTGTTACTACTCGGGAAGAAGAGTACCTGCGGATATTGGACGAGATCAAACGCGATCATATTGGTTCTGTGGACTTGAGAGTCCATCTCGACGGCCCCAATCTAGTAAGGCCGAGTCCAGAACTCGTCGCGACAACACTCAATGCATTCCAAGCCGCTGCCAAAACTCCGCTATTGGTCGGCGCAGATGTCGAGCGAGGCGTAGTCGCTCGCGTGAGCGATGCGCCAGACATTCCGAATGTAATGGCTTGGGGTGCCGCTGGCGATCTCAGATCTGCCCGACTGCTAGGGGAAACCACAGCGCAGGAAGCCAGAGCTGTTGGTATCCACTGGACGTTTGCCCCAGTTGTGGATGTGAACAGCGACCCGGACAACCCCATCATCGGCGATCGCTCCTTTGGAGATGATCCATCCCAAGTCGGCAATATGGCAGCAGAATTTATTCGAGGTGCTCATTCCAAAGGATTGCTAACTACGGCCAAGCATTTTCCGGGGCATGGAGACACCGACATCGATTCCCATGTCGGCATTGTGACTTTGAACCAGGACCTCAAGCACCTCAACCAAGTTGAATTTCCACCCTTCGAAAAGGCAATTGCTGCCGGGGTCGATGCAGTGATGCTGGCCCATGCGCGGGTTCCAGCACTCGAATCCGATCCAAACAAGATCACGACTACTTCGGAGAAGATCATTGGGGGAACACTGCGGGGAAATCTCGGTTTCCGTGGTGTCGTGGTCACAGATTCCATGGAGATGCGGGGCCTGACAGAACTCTATAAGGGCTATCCCAACCCCACTGCGAGGGCTGCGGTAGAAGCTGTGAAGGCAGGCGCCGACATCATCATGCTGCCCGATAATGTTGACTCTGCGTACCAAGCGATTCTCGATGCCGTAAGAAGTGGCGAGATTCCAGAGTCACGGATCGATGAATCCGTGCGGCGGATACTGGCGATGAAGGAGCGAGTGGGGCTGTTCCAACAGCGCTTCGTCGATGTATCGAAAGTCAGCGAGATATTTTCCCGCAAGAGTGATTGGGAGCTTGCTCAGCAGGTCGCGGACAACGCGGTAGTTCTCGTGCGAAACGAAAGCTTTGCGTTACCGCAACCGGCTAAGACAAGGACATCAAGAGAGGGTACCAAGTCAGAAAAAATCGCTCTGGTGCTTTTCACAGACTCGAGCCGCAGCCCCTTGGGCAAAGCGTTCGAGGAAACATTCAAGGATCATCAGCCGCAAGTGCAGACCAGATATGTGTATTACGACAACCGGTCAACTTGGGAGACTAGTGACTTAATCAACGTGGTGAATGGAGCGGACCGCGTCATAATAGCCGCATTTATGACGAACCTTCCTGGCAAGAAAGACGTAGCCCACGGGAAGATCGTGAGCGTCGTTGGATTGAACGGTCAAAGTGCGCAGCTCCTTAGTCAAATCCTGGGTGCCGCAGGGCAAAAAGCGATGGTGGTCTCATTAGGCAGTCCCTACCTGATCCTAAAGTTTCCAATGATTCAGAACTACATCTGCACATTCTCAATCTCATCAACGTCGGAACGAGCTGCAGTCAAAGCCCTATTTGGAGAGATTCAGAACCACGCAAAGCTGCCAGTCACTTTGCCGGGGGTGGCCAACAGAGGCTATTCGTTGCCGTGGCCTTCACGTTCCGTTATGTCAACAAACGGGCGCTGATATCGAAAGTTCGAAATGTGGGAAACATCAGCCTTCACCGGGAGAGCAATGACTCCAATTAGAAAGTTTCTGGCTTGCGGCCTCGTCCTATCGATATGTTCAATAGCACTCGCTCAAACGAACTCCGCACCAATCGGAGATACGGTTGCCCAACGTTTAGGATACCCAGCCAATTCCCGCTTGCTGATCATCCAAGCGGAGGACTTGGGGATGGCCCATTCCATTGACAGAGCTAGCCTGGAAGCTCTGGAGAAGGGTTGGGTGACGTCTGCCGGGATTCTCGTTCCAGGGCCGTGGTTTCCCGAAGTCCTGAAGTGGGCAAGGAACCACCCTAACGCCGATCTGGGGATTCGACTTGATCTGAACTCCGACTGGTCGAGCTATCGTTGGCGCCCTGTTTCCAGCCTTCAGCGTGGCTCTGGTTTGACCGATGCAGGTGGATACTTACCCAGCACAGAATTGTATGTGGCACAGCATGGCAGGCCTGAAGAGATCGAAGGTGAGGTCCGTGCCCAGATCGAAATGGCTAAGAGGGGTGGGATTTCCATCAGCCATCTGGATAATCACATGCGAACGATGCTCCTGACACCGGCATTATTTCAGGCCTACTGGAAAATGGGGCGGGAGTATGGAATTCCGATTACACTGCCGAACCAACTGTTGCACTTAAGAGGAGTGGCAACCCAAAAGCCGAGCATTTATACCTTTGGTGGGGTTGACATAGACCTGGCTAGTCTTCCGGTGGATCGGGTTCTAGAGATTATGCCTGGGCTTACACAAAAAGATTGGCTCAGTGCCTATGAGAAGACTCTGGAGGCCACGCCGCCCGGCGTCTATCTGTTGAGCGTTCATTTGGGATACAACGATGATGAGTTGCAGGCAATGACTTGGGATCATCCTAACTGGGGAGCGCAATGGCGCCAAAACGACCTGGATGTCGTGGGGAGTGCCGAATTCCAGAAGTTTCTTAAGGACCAGAAATTCATACTAGTAAACTGGAAAGACTTGAGCAAAGCGATCCCGCTTCCTAAGTAACACGCATCGATTACGCCGCAACCAAACATGTTCACTTCTTGAGCCCGAGAGCACGGAGAGCTACATCGTCATCTCGAAGGCCGCCATTTTCCTTGTACACTACACCGAAACCACCCTGATAGTCCCACATGGTCCAACCGATGTGGGACTTCTCAAATGCCGCGCGTGTCGCAGCGATCCATCTTTCTCTGTCCTCCGGCCGAGAAAAGTTTCGATAGACACCGAATTCGTCGCAGATGAGTGGGACATCCCGATCCTTCGCCCACTTTGCCGCAAACTCAATGTCCTTATCTATTCGCTTGCCATCCCAATGATCGCTCCCATATTGCAAAAGCTTCCATCGAACAGCCTCATCCTCTTCTTTGTCTATTGCGTCGGCAACATTGGAGGGTGTTGCAGGGAAGGGAATACTCTGCAGATCCTTCCACCATTCCAGTCCCCAGGAAGCACCTTGGTGCGTAAAGATGTGCGGTTCGTAGTAGTGAAAATCATATATAAGATTTTTGTCTGGAATATCGGAAAGAAGAACGAGGTTCCAAATATCGGAGAAGCCTGCGCCCGAGACGATAATGGTCGTTGTGGGAGCATGGCGCCGAATCACTTGAACAGCTTTAGCCAGCAGTCCGTTCCACCGGTACGGATCGCTTACGCTGAACTCGTTCATGACTTCTAGAAATATCTGGTCTTCGCCCATTGCCGAATAGTGATCCGCAATCTTGGCCCAGAGTCGAAAAAAACTGATCGTCGGCCTGCTCGCTCGTCGCCAATTGGTGCGTGTACTGGGCATCCGCGTGAAAATCCAATATGACTGCGAGATCTAAAGAGAGTGCCTTTTTGATCACCTGATCCAGCATCTGAATGCGTTCACAAGATTCCCATGGGCTATCGCATCGAAAGATGCTCGGATCGACAGGAATACGAACATGATCGAATCCCAGTTGATGGATGTGCTCCAGATCCGTGGGCGTAGTATAGGCGCGTAATTGTTGAACGGAATAGTTATTGCTCTCAGCGAACCAGCCGCTTAAATTGATGCCATGCTGGAGATGTTGCGACCGCCTCCAGGCCGGTAAGTCGTTTTGCGAATGAGCGTACGAGGTGAGTACCCCGAACAAGGCGAAGACTATCAAAAAGCAGCGCTGCATGGACTGACCCCTCAGAACCAGAAACAAAATCTTTAAACGGACATCACTCTTCCATTTCCAAGCATAGCAGCTGCGAAACACAATCTTGCAACTATGAGGGGCAGTCAAGCGGCTTTGTCAGTGGAAGAATAAGAATGTGGGCTTTCAACATGAAGTGGAAGTGGAGCAGAGGTGAGCTTTCATGCATGTCGGCACTATTCGCTCCATTCTTTGTAACCGCAGGATCGAACGTCGAGTCAACGAGTCCCACAAAAGAGAGAATCCTCTCAGCAGTTGGTGGTGGCCACGTCATTTCGGACCTCCTTTTTCTCTTGAGGAAGAAATGCCTGGTTACGAATAACCGGGCATCTGGCTCGACCGCGTGGGACGTGAGCCATTCGGACCGCCGTGGTCAAATACTCGGCTGGTTGATTGCCTCCTACCCTCCGGCACAGGAACGCTCGCGCGATCTAGGCACTTCATCTCCCAGATCGCAAAGCCACTAATTTGACGCAGTCTTACCCTTGGTGCCATTGGATATGCCGTTCTTCTGCGCCTTACGTAGTTTGTCACTTGCCTGAACCACAAGTGTTTGTAAGTCGCCTTCGAGGTATAGCTCACCGTTAAAGCGCACTTCTCGCTGATTTGGATCAGCGCCTACAAACTCAAAACCAAGCGCAATGAGATCGGCGATCTGTGCATGGCACGGCGGCGGACCTTGCTCATACTCTGCCAGCTGCACCCCCGCGATCACCAAGCGAGCCCTTGCGTCACCCGTATCGTATCCCTCATAGTCCTCATGGTAGCTGGCAGCTGTGCGAGGTGTTCGGGCGAAGATGAACCAATCTTCGTCGTGGTCGAGGGTCGTAACCCAATACAGATGGATGGGTTTTTTAGCGGGCATTCAGCTTTCTCCGTTTCTTTTGTGATGGAATTTCGACGGACTCAGACTAGCGGACTATGTTTGCGCGATAAACCATTGGGAAGGTGTACAGCTCAGCGATGATCTGTTCATCCTTAGCGTTCAGGTCATGCAGCTCCAGGCCGACGGTCGCAATGTCAGGGCCCGTTACTATCCAATCCTGCGCGTAGCGATCAAACGTGACCTCGGCAACGATATCGCCGAACATGTGGCACTCCATCCCGCCGTCGTCACGTGTGTGCAAACTGTGGGTGTCCAACTGATGTTTCTCATAATCGTCAAGCGTAGCGACCGTACCGTCCTCCCACTTCACCGAAGTCGGCATCTCCGTGCCTACTTCCTGATCTTTCGTCCAAGTGGCAATAAGTCTCATGTGTTCTTCTCCTTTGCGTCTGTCAAGGTTTAGGCGGTGCAGTATCGTGAAAGTGAAGCTCCTAATCGCCACACAGGCGCAGTATCTGTATACAAATACTGTATCTGTATAGAGATATACATGTCAACACCTAAATCGCAAGAAAAGATTGTCATTGACTGGAGAGCTGTCGGACGCCGGGTACGCGAGCTCCGAGGCTTCGATTCCAAACAGTCGGATATTGCAGAGGCAATCGGTGTCGCACAGAGCCACATCTCGGCCATCGAACATGGACAGAGAGAGATTGGCGCATTGATACTGCTGCGCCTGTCCAAACACTACGGGAAGAGTATTGAATGGCTTCTTACCGGTATCGAATCCTGAGACTCGTCTGGAAGCATCACTTTGCTGCCCGACGCCGGACATCCAGCTCAGTGGACATTGAGTTCCAAGTCTCGGTCAGCTCTGCCGAACAACACACGAATTAAACCTGCTTCTTCGGCGGCGGTCAATCCTGCCCCAACAATGGTGTAGCCTTTCCTCTATGCACGCCTCAGCTCGATCATTGAATCAGTCCGAAAAGATGATGGCCGCATGTGACCGTCCGGGATTCCAACTGAAACTCCAGGAGGATCATCGATTTCTGAGGGAGGTCGTCTATTCCGGGCTCAAAGACTTGAACACCGGGTTCGACTCCCCACTGATCGGTCACTTCTCCTCAAAGGATTTCCTGGTCGTGATAGACCGCTGTGAGCCCGTACACATTCGCGTCATAGGCATTGAGGTCTTCGCCTCAGGCGGGGATTTGCTTGAAGTCGAAATCTCTCCCGAAGACGGGTATGATTGGGCGCGTCGATTGGTCCAGAGGTATCAGGGAAGGTCCGACGTCACCATCTGCGCGACCTTCGCTAT
>Ga0206911_1091_pt1 | contig 21682 bp, 16 predicted proteins | sample Alteio_BWOrgHeat_74_FD_152956 | JGI IMG/M metagenome (GOLD analysis project Ga0206911, IMG submission 152956) | Enriched cells from forest soil in Barre Woods Harvard Forest LTER site, Petersham, Massachusetts, United States -... | ecosystem: Environmental > Terrestrial > Soil > Temperate forest >...
ACTGGATGTGAACTACCATATACCTGAGAAATCGGTGAACAACCCCTTTGCTGCTTTTGACATCACGAGTATGAAATCGCAAAAGGCGCTAGGACTATATGACATCTGCGAGGCTATAAAAAGTGCAGCCAAGGATGATAAGGTCAAGGGTATATACATCCCACTAGGCATCAATACCAGCGGACTGGCTACGATAGAAGTGATACGTGACCAACTCAAAGAATTTAAAAAGAGTGGTAAGTTCATATATGCCTATGGTGAGTATGCCAATCAGAAATCATACTACCTCGCATCCGTGGCAGATAAGATATTCCTCAATCCTAACGGTGGCATGGAAATCATGGGATTTGGCAGGGAGATCATGTATTTCAAAGATGCCTTTGAGAAAGCGGGCATCCAGGTACAGGACTTCCACTGCGGTGCTTTCAAAAGCGCTATTGAGCCATTCCTCAGGGACAAAATGAGCGACCCAAACAGGGCACAGCTAATGAGCATATATGGAGATGTCTATAATCAGTTTCTGGTACATATCGGTGAGGACAGAAAGATAGATACTGCCGAGCTGAATGACATAATCAATAACCTCAAAGCTACGCTGCCCGCTGATGCCAAGACCCTCAAAATGGTGGATGAAACCTTCTACTACGATCAGGTAGACTCAAGTGTCAGGGCCAAACTCGGCATCGCTAAAAAAGATGATGTCAACTGGATGGACATTTCTAAATATTCGAACACCGTGAAACCTAATACGGAAAGCGCTAATAAAATAGCAGTACTCGTGGCAGATGGTGAAATAGTGGACGGTGAAGGTAAAGAGGGACAGATAGGCGGAGAGAGCTTCGCTAAAGAAGTCAGGAAACTGCGTAAAGATGATAAGGTAAAAGCTATCGTACTGCGCATCAACTCTCCGGGTGGCAGCGCACTGGCATCTGATGTGATGTGGCGCGAACTCGTGCTGGCCAAAAAAGAAAAACCACTGATCATATCTATGGGTGACCTGGCTGCATCGGGCGGATACTATATCGCCTGCCTCGGTGATCGGATATTTGCGCAGCCCAATACGATCACAGGTTCTATCGGCGTCTTTGGCCTCATACCGAACGCGAAGAAACTGCTCAATGATAAACTGGGCATCACTACTGACAGGGTTTCCGTGACCAAGCATGGCGCTATGACCCTAGGCACTAATCCGCTCGATGCAGAGGAGAAGGCCATGGTACAGCGCAGCATAGAGCGCACCTACCGCGAGTTTAAAGAGCGGGTAGCTACCGGCAGGAAGCGTGATACTGCCTATATCGAGAGCATAGCCCAGGGTCATGTATATACCGGCAATCAAGGCATCACCATAGGACTGGTAGATGAGATCGGTGGCCTCGATCAGGCTATAGCTTACGCCGCTAAACAGGCAAACCTGAAAGACTACAAGATCAAGATGTACCCTCCGGAAAAATCATTTGGAGAACAGTTGAAAGAAAGTTTCGGCGCGGCCAAACAGGATATGGTGAAGGATGAAATGGGCGAAGAGCAGTATCGTATCTATAAGACGCTCCAGTCTATCAAATCATATTCAGGTATCCAGATGCGTATGCCGATCGAATTTGAGTAATTAATTTGAGAATTCGGCAATTTGAAAATTTGAAAATGGAATGCAAATTCTGATAATGACCGATAACTGTATTTGTCTTAATACCCATAATAAAACTCAATACTGAAATTGGTAATAATAGGAATAACAGGGACGCTCGGTGCGGGTAAGGGTACGATAGTAGACTATCTGATCTCGCATCATGGATTCAAACATTTCTCAGTGCGTGGGTTTCTGACAGAGATCATAAATCAGCGTGGCTTGAAACTGAACAGGGACTCCATGGTGGCCGTAGCCAATGAACTCCGAGCAAATCATTCTCCCAGCTACATCGCTGAGCAGCTACTGGCGCAGGCTGAACTGAATGGTGGCAAATGTATCATAGAGAGCATCCGCACTGTCGGCGAGGTCACTGCACTAAAGCAGAAAGGTGGGTTCTACCTTTTTGCTGTGGATGCTGATCCTAAACTGAGATACGCACGGGTAGTGGAGCGCGGCTCAGAGACTGATCACGTTTCCTATGAAACCTTTATCGCCAATGAACAGCGTGAAATGACATCTACCGATCCGAATAAACAGAACCTTGCAGCCTGTCAGGCGCTGGCAGATTTTAAGTTTGACAACAACCATTCGTTTGAAGAATTGTATAAGCAGGTAGAGGAGGCTCTTGGGAAAATAAAATAAGATCAAAGACTATGAGTGAAAAATATGTAAGGCCATCATGGGATGAATACTTCATAGAAGTAATGGACGCTATCTCTAAACGTGCTACCTGCGGCCGTGGACGCAGCGGTTGTGTGATAGCCCGTGATAATCAGCTACTGGTGACAGGATATGTCGGTTCGCCTAAGGGCCTGCCACACTGCGACGAGGTAGGCCATCAGATGAAGAAGACGATACATGAAGATGGTACTGTGACCGAGCACTGTGTGCGCACTGTGCATGCTGAGCAGAATGCCATCTGCCAGGCTGCCAAGAATGGCGTAGCACTCGACGGGGCGACACTATACTGCCGTATGACCCCTTGCCGTGTATGTTGCATGCTCATCATCAACTGCGGCATCAGACGAGTGGTTTGCCAGCGCAAATACCATGCAGGTACTGAGTCTGAACACATGTTCCTGGAGGCAGGCGTGAAGCTGGAATATATCCATGACGAAGTACAATCCTACGAACCACACAAATGATTTTGGATTTCGGATTTTTGATTGCGGCATCGTCATTTTGGTATTGATTTTAATTACCTTTATGTTGTATTTGCATTAAATCAACAATCAAAACTCCACACTCCGAAATCAAATGACCCTCCCTCCCCTTCCAGAACGAATGCGCCCCAAGACCTTCGATGAGTTTGTGGGGCAGCAGCATTTGATAGGGGAAGGCAAGGTACTGAGAAGGCTTATTGAATCGGGCAAAGTTCCATCTATGATCTTCTGGGGGCCACCGGGCGTAGGCAAAACATCTCTGGCACGTTTTATCGCCGAGAAAGCTGTGCTGCCATTTTATCAGCTTAGCGCTATAGACTCCGGTGTCAAGGAACTACGTGCAGTAATAGAGAAAGCAAACAATGAGGGTAAGGCCATCCTCTTCATAGATGAAATTCACCGCTTCAATAAAGCACAACAGGATGCCCTACTAGGAGCAGTAGAGAAGGGCACCATCACCCTCATCGGCGCTACTACTGAGAATCCTTCCTTTGAAGTAATATCAGCTTTGCTCTCGCGCTGTCAGGTATATACGCTGAAACCTTTGGACAGAGAGGACTTAGAGAAATTACTGCAATCAGCTATCACTACGGACGTAGCCCTGAAAGAGAAAAAAATACTACTTCAAGAAAACGAAGCCCTGCTCCGATACTCCGGCGGTGATGCCCGTAAGTTGCTCAATGTACTCGAGATCGTGGTCAATAATGCCAAAGATGACAATGGCCAGATAGAAATAGACAATGCGACCGTTGAGCAGGTAATCCAACAGAAGATGGCGCTCTATGATAAGTCGGGTGAGCAGCATTATGACATTATCTCGGCCTTTATCAAATCGATGAGGGGTAGCGATCCTAATGCCGCGCTCTACTATCTCGCTCGAATGCTTGAAGGCGGAGAAGACCCGAAGTTCATAGCACGACGGATGCTCATACTCTCCTCTGAGGACATCGGCAATGCTAATCCGACTGCCTTTGTGATGGCCAATAGCTGCTTTCAGGCAGTAGATGTCATAGGCTATCCCGAGTGTAATCTCATATTATCTCAGACAGTGATATACCTCGCCACCTCGCCTAAGAGCAATGCCGTCACCACTGCTATCGGTGCGGCGCAGCAGCAGGTCAGGCTCTCAGGTGATCTGCCTGTGCCTCTGCATCTCCGCAATGCCCCAACTAAGCTCATGAAGCAACTGAACTATGGCAAGGACTATCAGTATGCTCATAGTTACGAGGGAAATTTCACGCCTGCAGAGTTCCTGCCGGAACAAATCAAAGGGACTAAATTTTATGACCCCGGCAGCAATCCCCGTGAGAAAGAGATCAGGAAGCAACTCCGCGACTGGTGGAAAGAGAAATACGGGTACTGATTTATAATTGAGAACTACTTGATCAGCTTGATAGCTGCTACAATAATGCCTGCGGAAGAAAAAATACAGGCTATTAACCAAATTAATAATTTATTGATTTGAGTTTGCAGTTCTAAACGAATCAACTGTATGTCTTCTTTAGTTGCAAACACACTTGTCTTGTCCTTTAAACCTTCATCTACCTTTGATTCAACAAAGGTTACAAGGGTCTTGGCTTTTTCTTTTCCTAACTGATCTGATAGAAGATCATAAAGCTGTATACTGGAAACTACCATCACTTAAATTTACTCAAAAATAAGGAACAATCAGGGATAATACAACTCATTAACCCTTTAATTCTTTAGCTCGCTTTTTGATATAGTCAAATGTCTCTTCTCCGCTCATACTCTCCCCCTCATCTTTGTCCAGCCATTCTTCCCAGTTGTGCTTTAGTGGGGATTCGTCCGCCGGGGATGCCCATTTCTTCATCGGTGAGCGGCTCATTAAGCATTTGAGATGAAATATCAGAATCATCAAATTCAGACAATATCTGCTCAATAGCCTTCAAGACTTTTTTATCCTCTATAAGGTCTATTTGGTGTTTGATCTTCTCTTTAGCAAGCAGCATGTTCATATCGGCATATTTATACCCTAAAGATAATGATTAAAACAGTAGATGTAAAATTGCGATCCAGGCCTACTCCTTCACTACCTTACCTGTTTTAATAACGTTATTATTTCCAACTAAGCGCCATGTATATATACCTGATGATAGCCCTGAAATATCATGTGTACTCTCACTCTGTGTGACAGACGATGAATAGACCTCCTGACTTAAAATATCTGTCAATATTAATTGATAATTGGAGCCATTCATCTCATTGATAGAAAGATGGAGTTGGTCGGTAGTAGGGTTTGGGTAGAGATTTACTTGCAGATTATTGGAAAAAACATTTGAAATACTCGTAATGTCGTAGCAATTGGCTGAATTAGAGTTAGGGTAAATAGATTGACCGCATACGCAAAAGGAAATAAGCTCGCTGGTATTCATAGGATTTGATCCCTGATTTACCAAAACGAATCCCTGCATTCCGCCGATACCCTCCTCATAGCTTCTGTACCGGACATGAGGATTAAAAGGAGGTGGTGCATCATATTCGGTGTAGCTCCATTGAACTCTATTCATTCCACCAATCGTATCTTTGCTCAATGTAACACCACAATTATATATATATCCCATGCCATCAAAACTACTATTGGGGGTAAGTGTAAAATCATATAATAGTCCTTCTGATGCTATCATGCTATTAGTAAAGTAAACTTTTTGAGCAATTGTATCGTTTCTAAAATAGCCAATCAGGGAATCAGTTTGCAGGTACTTTGTTTGTTCATTGTAATATCTGCTGTACAGTTCAACATACTCATGATTATTAAAAAATACTTTGTTCCCTGTTTTTATTTCTTCATAGAAATAGTCATAAACGCAGTATGGACTAAGTTTTCTAATCCAGGATGCACATTGCTCAGGGATAGGGGTATAATGAGGGGCAGTATGGAAATCAGGCTCATTGTAATATGTTGTCCCCATCGTATCGCTACCTTTGGCATAATAGATTAGACTTGTATCATCTCCAAAAAAAAATGACACCCCATCAGAGCTGCCATAAACTGTAGAAACTATACCTACTCCGTCTCCGTACTCGATAGTATAACCATAACCCAGTGGCACATCTAATATCAATTTATTGGTACGTCTTCCATCCGAAAGATGTGAAGTATCAAATTGTAAATATCGGGATAATTGAGTGGTATCAAAAATTTTAAATATGCTGCTATCTAAGTTTGTATATACAATTGTCGAATACTGATTATTGGGATACACTTGCCGTATTAGGTACGTTACTGAATCCATTAAGGGAGATAATGTTTTGGCGACTATTACATTTCTTATAAAATTATGACTGCCTATAGAAAAATCGAATAAACAATTATTTTCATCTCGCTCTGAATGATTGCTATACCTATAATCAAACGTATCTCCCACATTGAAATTAAACACTTGTCTAATTGTCAGCGTATCAGAAGCCTTAACCTCTGATAGGGATAAGAGTATAAAAAGAAAGAGTAGGATTCTTTTCATAAGCTATGGATTTGAACGAAATGTACGGCTTATTTATCAAAAAACGTATTAAGTCTTTTGTCCTACTTTATTGCAGTCGGCCCCTTCCCTATTTGGTCCCAGATGATGCGGCCATCCTCACAATGCTCACTCAGTTCGGATTGGATAAAAGGAATCACTTTTGATTTGATGTTCTCTGGATAGAGCAAGTGAATATTAGGCCCTGCGTCCAGTGTGAAGTAAACCGGTAGTTTGGTCATCTCCCTGAATGTTTTGATCTTATTGATCATTGCGAGTGTCGAGGGATTCATCAAGATGAAGTTGGGTGATGAGCACATCATCAGTGCATGCAGCGTCATAGCCTCCGTCTCGGTGATGATACCGAACTTCTCTATGTCACCAGTTTTCAAAGCGCTTATCATGTCAGCGATGTTATCATTTGCCTGCTTGTATCGTGCCTTGGCAAATGGATTGGTCTTCATCAATGTATGTCCTACCCTGCTTGATACTTTTTTCTCGGCACTGCTGGCTATGAGTATAGAGTTTTGGTACTTCTTGAAAGTCTTGTGTACATTATCCTCAAATGGTATAGCATATTCATCTGACGAGGCCTTTACTCCTGTCGTCTCACCCCACAGTGATGCGATAGGATATACAGAACGCGATGCGCTTCCTGAACCTATACGCGCATAGTAGGATGCTTTTTTCAGGAACTTATCTTCATCAGTTTTTGTACCTGCAGGTTTTAGCTTGGCCTCCATATCGCAGAGGCAGAGCGCAAGGGCGCTCATGGCTGATGCAGATGATGCGATGCCTGATGAATGCGGGAATGAATTGGTGGAATGAATAGACAAAGCGTATTTCGACAAAAACGTAAAGTCCTTGGCAATGTCCTCAAAGAAGCTAAGTATCTTGATCCTGAAGGCAAGATTCTCCTTTTTGTCAAAATAGAATTTTAGTTGGATGTCTTTATCCTTTGCATCTTTTTCCGAGATAGCAAATGATGTCTCAGAGTAGCATTTGTCGAGCGTAAAGCTGATAGAAGGATTACCGGGCAGTTGTTTACCATGTTTACCCCAGTATTTGACGAGTGCAATGTTTGACGGGCTGCGCCATGAGGTTTTTTTGAGTTCCTTCATAAATATAGATTTGAATACTTAAGGAACAAAAATGCACAAATTTACTGAGTGGAAATAGAAATAGTTTTACCTTACCCCTACTGATCTACTACTGTAAATCAGTAGACCCTCTCCATTATCATGGAGAGGGTAATATTGGTCCTCGCAGGGCTTGTTCTATTTTATCACGGAAATTTTCTGCTGGTATGATCTGCCATTAGCATCTGTGACACGAACGATATACATGCCCTCTGAGATATCCCTGACGGTAAGTGTTATCGTATTATCGTTTCCTTTATTCACAGGTACAGATACAATTTTTCCAAGCATATTATATAACACAACATCTGACAGCGCCACGCCATCACCAGTCAGATGGCAGACCACCTGGTCGCGCGATGGATTTGGGAAAATCTGTAATCGGTAGTTATTGTCAGTTACATTTTTGATACTGGTAGGGATAGATGTTATGCTCCAGGCTGTATCAGAAAAAAGCATCATGCCACCACGAATATTACCTGTCAGGTAATCATTTTTTCCGTCATGATTTATATCCGCTATGCTGACATTGGAGCGTAACCCTGGTTTGATACCGAGCACATCCGAGGACAATTGTGCGAAACTACCACTACGCAAGCTATCAGTATTGACGAGGTATTTAAATGTAATACCCCGCTGTGAACCTGAGTAGAGCATCAGTGAATCATTTTCTTTGACTATCACCGGTGTAGAAAAACCTTCTACTATCCCGATGCTTGAGTCCCACACAATGACATTGCCAAAAAATTTATTGACGGAGTCCACTGAGAACTGTGGATGTGTAGGCGTACCGAAATTCCAGTAATAAAATATATGGCTGCCCAGAAGGGACGGTGATCTGCCACTCGATCCAATGACGAGGTCATTGAGCCCATCACCGTTCATGTCATAAATGAAAGGAGCAGCATCATTGCCGATATTGATCCCAAACCAGTTTGGCGCGGTCATAGATGGGTAAGTGGCATTGGTGGCAGTACCTGCGTTGTGAAAGAAATTGATATTGCCAGCGAAGTCACCCACGACCATATCAGGCAAGCTATCTCCGTCCAGGTCGCCAAAAGCGGGATATTGGCCGTTAAGAATACCTGTAGAATCAAAGACACTCAGATGATTCCAGTCAGAGTCGATGAGTTTAAAAATGGGCATTGTATCACTGCCGATATTCTTATATAAATACAGGCTCGATATTGCCCTGCCGGGAGTGCCGAGTTGTGGATTGCCGGGAGATACGAACTGTCCAAACTCACCCACCACTATATCCATGAGGCCATCGCCATTGTAATCAAAAAAGACGGGATGCGACTCGCTGCCCACATCCACTAAGCTGTTATTGAGCAAGGTGTCCCCTTCATAGTGGTAAGTATTGACAGTATCAGTACCGGCATTATTGTGATAATAGTGTATGACATTGACATCCTCCGACTGGCTACTGACATTAGCATTACTGGCAAAGGGGGCCGTCATCAGGTCTTCAAATCCATCGTTATCCGCATCTATCCCATAAACAGCAGGCATTAGTGACATATTGATAGGCACATCATAGCGCGGAAATAAGGTATCAACAGAAGTCATATCAGCATCCTGAAGAGTACCGGTATTTTCCAGGAACTTCATCGTATTGCAAGAGATGTCAGCGATAAACACACTTACTACATCACTATTACGATCATACTTAGAGCCCCAGCAGGCACCACCCTGATGGCGAAGGGCGCGACCGGTGGAATCTACAGGCAATTCCTTTTTGCACATTGCATTTAAAGAAACATTACAATCAAATGAATTTTCAACGAAATGCCCCCAACATGTACTGGCATCAACAAAAACCAATGAATCAGGGCTATATCCACTGTCTACGGCTACATTATAATAATAATCCAGTGTCGCGCCGGCCGCTATGTCCGGCGCTAATACATCCAATGCTCCATCACCGTTTATGTCCATCAGTATAGGCATATTATCTGAGAATGTCCAGATATGATCAAGTCCATGACTTCCGTATGTATACATCAGGTGATTGTAAATCATAGTATAGGTCAGGTTATTGCCATTCCTATATCCTTTATACACTTCCATATCACTATTGATAGTGAGCGCAAAAATGTCGCCTACACCATCATGATTATAATCGCGTATCACGGCCCAGTCGCGAAGGTCGGTCGGGTACATACCATCATACTGCGGTGCATAAGTGAATGAAGGATGCCCTACGCTACCCGTATTGATAAAAGAACTGGCTTTCCATCCTGCCTTATCATAGACGAATAGGTCCATCAGTCCATCTCCGTTGAGGTCTATCGATGAGAATATAGGATTGTTAAACCCTCCCACCCATGCGTTCTTAATCAACGTGTCGCCATGCTCGATGACAGGCACACCATTTATCTGGTATTTGGTCTGGGCCCGGGATACTGAGGGTAATAAAATAAGAAAGAGGGGAAGGAGAACTCCAAATCGAAAGGCATGTAGCAACTCAGTAACACACTCAGATCGCCTTTTGGCTTTCATTCCAGATTGCCACGTCGGAGGCCTCCTCGCAATGACGGTATGTTTTGAATATGGGCTATTCATTTAGCTTGCTATTTATAGATGGCTAGTTTACTTTGATATAGACGGCCGCGGGCATCTTTGACCTGCACGATATATATTCCATCAGTCACATCTGCTATAGACAATGTGAGAGAATTATCATTCCCCCTGCTTACAGGCACGGCGACATTTTCACCTAGCAGACTATAGAGAGTCGCAGTCACCAATGGTGTACCACCCTGCAGGCGGCAGATCACTTTATCTTTAGCCGGATTAGGGAAAACCTGCATTTGCTCTCTGCTGTCCGGTTCAGTTATAGAGTTTATTACGCGGACATTGCCCCAGTTAGAATCTGAGTACATGCTCATTCCTCCACGAATATTACCCATGAGATAGTCATTCAGCCCATCACCATTGATGTCATATATACTGACAGTAGAGCGCAGACCGGGTTTTGTCCCCAGCACATTTGAGTCAAGAAGGGTAAAAGTACCGTGCATCAAACTATCAGGATTGACGATATACTTATATACAAAACCTAACTGCGAACCGGAATAGAGGACCATCCTACCATTCTCCATCCTGATGACAGGACAGGCATAGCCCGGAGGCGCTCCCACTACAGTATGATCATACACAGAGATATTACCAAAGGTCTTATTCACCGAATCTGTATTCATGGAGAAATAAGGATTATTCTTAGTCCCAAAATTTGGGAAGTAATAGACAGCGCCTGATTTCGTACCTACCAGCAGGTCATTCAAGCTGTCTCCGTTTACATCGTAGATAAAAGGCGCAGCATTATTTCCGACATTCAATCCAAACCATTGTGGAGCTGTCATAGATGGAAATGAATCATCTCCGCTGCTGGTATTGTGAAAGAAATTAAGATCCCCGTATGAATCCCCCACCACCATATCATCGTTGCCATCTCCATCGAGATCGCCAAATGCCGGGTATAAGCCATTCAATTGAAATTGCTTCAAGCTACTCCAATTCAGGTTTTTCTCTACAAACTCCGGCGCTGTGCTTGTGCCTACATTCTGATAAAGGACCAGATAAGATGTCGGAAAGCCTGTCTGCGAAAATTGTCCGTAGTTGCCTATCACTATGTCCATGAGGCCGTCATGATTATAATCAGTAAACACGGCATGTGACTCCGTGCCAACATCAACTCCTCCGGTGATGGTCGTATCGCTGATATAGTGGAACTTATTAATGGAGTCAATGCCAATATTCTGGTAGTAAGATACTACGTTGACATCCTGAGACTGGCCCTCCTGATTAGCATTGCTGGCAAAGGGCGCAAAAAGCATATCCTGAAATCCATCATTATTTATATCTGCCCCGTACGCACAAGGGGCTATAGGTATATCTACAGGAATATCATAGTTGGGGAAGGTAGTATCTGCAAATGTCATATCAGCTGCCAAAGCAGTACCGGTATTTTCCAGAAATTTGGTATGTGTACATAAAATGTCCGCCAGGACCAGACTCACCAGAGTATCGTTGCGATAGTGGAAGCCAAAGCAAGCTCCTCCCTGATGGCGGGCACTGCGGGGAGTACTATTCATAGGCAAATCCTTTTTGCATGACACAGCTTGAAGTTGAACACCACAGTCGAGTTGATCTTCTTCAAACAGGCCCCAAGCCTGATCATGGCAGGTGCTCCCCAGATTAAAAATCAATGAGTCCGGACTATAGCCGCTATCCACAGCTACATTCCTATAAAAACCTAAATCAATACCACCAGCGATACTAGGAGCCAGTATATCTATGGCCCCATCACCATCTATATCCATTATCACCGGCATATTGTCAGGGAAAGTCCATATTGCATCCTTAAACGCACCGCTGCTATAATTAAGAATAGGATAGGATGGGGAATAACCAAGGAAGCCATCTGATAAAGCATACCCCTTGTATGTCGTCATTCCCCCGGGAACAACAGAGAAGATGTCACTCACCCCATCCCGATCATAATCCCGCATCACTGCCCAATCCCTGAGCGTAGTGGGGAACATCAATTCATACTCCGGGGCATAGGTGAAAGATATGTGGCCCCGGCTCCCGGTATTGCGGTATACCAGTCCTTTCCATCCTGCCTTATCATAAATAAAGAGGTCCTGCAGACTATCTCCGGGGATATTGATCAGTGAGAAAACAGGATTATTAAATCCTCCTGCCCAGGCATTAGGGATCGGATTACCGTTTCGCAGTACTGGTATGGTAGTGACCGGAAAGGCTTTGGGTTGCGCAAAGATCAAAACGGGCGCAAAAAGGAATAAGAGGAAATATTTTTTCATGATTTTTGAGGTCTGTATACGACTATAAATATACGTAAGTTGTTTGAGGGGCAATAGTTAAAAAAATGCTTATTCCGAATTTGTGTCTATAAAATAAAGAGCAGAGGCAACAGAAGGGATTGCCTCTACTAAATAAATCCCATCTGATCGAATCCCCTTCCGAGTATTTTAGTATCATCAGCCTTGAGCCATTTATTCATGACTGTGGCATATATGCTCCTGAAGTCTATCGCATGCGCTATATCTCCATCATCCAGATGCTCCAGATCAGGTGATTGATTATAAATACCATTTCTTTTGAGTTGCGAGGATATGATGAAGACATTATTTGCTTTGCCGTGATCAGTACCATTGCTGGCATTTTGTTTCACTCGGCGTCCAAACTCAGAAAAGACCATGATCAAAACATCATCCATACGCCCGGCCTGTGTCAGGTGTGCGACCAGTGCTTTGATGCCTTCTGAAACTTTAGTCAGGTTTCTCTCCTGCTGGCCTGCCTGATTGACATGCGTATCGAAACCTGATAGCGATGCATAGAAAACCGATGTACTCACACCCGATGCGATCAGTTCTCCGATGGTCTTGAGATTCTTTGCAAAGCCCTCATCAGGATATGTGACACCTGATGTGTGTATTTTGCTCTTCTCATATAGATAGTCTGCTGACTCCTCAGTCTCCACGAGCGTCTTGTATAGGTAATTGAGATTTTCATTGCCGGTCTTTGAAACTTCTGCCGGGCGAAGCCCTTTTGCCAACCGATAAAACAAACCTGTATCATGGAGCGCCAGACCCTTGACCTGATAGCCTTTCATGGCCAGAGAAAGTGTATCATCTATCTCTATACCACTATAGGGCTTAGCGCAACCGTCACACTGATGATCCAGATAACGGCCTATCCAGCCGGTGGTCAGATATTTATCCGAATCGCAGGCACTATGCCATATATCCATAGAGCGGAAATGTGAGAGGTCAGGATTGGGATAGCCGACATTGTTTATCACAGATACATAACCCTTATCATATAGTTCTTTGAGTCCAGTCATAGCCTTATGCATGGCCAGTTCATCATTGAGCGTGAGTACATCAGTTTTTTTGATGGCCAAGGAAGGTCGCAATTTGTAGTAAATGTCATTCTGATATGGAATGATGGTATTCAGCCCGTCATTGCCACCTGACATTTGTATTACGATCAGCTTTTTCCCGTTAGCAGTGGACTCTGTTATCAGTTTACTGAGCGCTGCACTTTTCACAAAGCCGGGTATCAGCAGTGCTGTACTGCCCAATGCTGAAAGTTGTATGAATTCTTTTCTCTTCATTTTTAAATAGTATTAAGATGTGAGACTTGAGACAAGAGACAATACATACCGAACTTATTTACCCCTTTCCAACGTCTCATATCTCATGTCTCTCGTCTCATATCTTTTAACAAAGCTGATATTCCGGAAGTGAGGTGACTACGGCACAAATATGTTTTACCTTCTCCTCTGTGGTCGCACCTGCTACTTCTATTTTTGATCTGGCTTCTTTGGTCGTTTCTATTTGCAGCAGATATGCTGTAATTTTTGAGACCAACTCTTTGTCATCCGCTGCGGATAATTCCCCATCTATCTTCCCCCACTCTATCTGCGCTTCTACCAGGTCAAACCTCTTTTCCTTCTTCATCATTTCATTTGGGTTCTTGTCATCATCCGGTTTGGGGAGGCTACCTAGCGCAGAAGACTCTATAAGCTTTTTGCCGAGGTTGGTCCTGAAGATGAGGCTGGTACTGTCTATCCACTCCTGTCCATTGGGCCAGCCTGCTACATTGGGAGGATTGAAAAGCAACTGACCAAGGACACGCTGCACGAGCAGCAAAATATTCTCATGCGGGAACACAGGCTCAAACTGCCTGCCCAGTGAGGCAATTAGTTCAACAGGTGATTTGATACGTACTCCAATATTCTCATCATCATAAAACCAATTCGAAGAAAATATCTGATGCATCAACTCGCCAATATTATATCCGCTTGCATAAAAACCATCCGCCAGTTCCGCGACACGGTCAATATTTCCCTTTTCATTGACGAAGTAGCGATATATCTTATCTGTGATATACAGAGCACATTGCTTTTGCTCTGTAATAATGCGCAGCGCATCAGCACCATCGAAATTGCCGGTTTGTCCCAGAAAGGTCTTCCGCTCATAGTCGTGCTGCTTGTCATGAAACTCAAAAGTCATTTTTACTTTATCGAAATTCCAACCGGTGAAGGCCCTTGCACCATTCTTAATATCATTTTCCGTATAGTGTCCCCTGCCGAGGGTAAATAGTTCCATCACCTCACGGGCAAAGTTTTCATTTGGTGCATTCTTTTTATTCTGCTGATTGTTCAGGTATTTGAGCATCGCCGGTTCTTTCGATACTGCCAGTAGCAATTGCCTGAAATCTCCGAGTGCATATTTCCTAATCGTATTATTGAGATTTTGGGAATGAACAGGGTTTTCATCCTTACATGCGAAATGGTCATGCCAGAAGAAGGTCATCTTTTCATTGAGCATCTCAGGCCCTGACATCATCCTTTTGAGAAAAGCGAGATTGAGTTTTTTGTCTTCTTCCTTAGCATACTCTTTGAGCATCTTCTTTTCCTCAGGAGTCTTATCCTTATTCATAGCCATCTGCACTTCATCCGCAGTAGGCATCCTGACTGCATCCATGGGTGTCGGATGAGCACTGTCAGCGAAAAGTTGATCTATGAGTTTACTGCGTTCAGCTTTCAGCGACTTGCTTAACACAGCCATAGAGGCCCCAAAGCCAGCACGTAAATATAAATGTTGAATCTCCCGCTGTGTCATTAAGAGTTAGAACGGGTTTTAGTAGAAAGGTTTAATAGCTCTTATAGAATATTATACTCCCTTTATGAATATTCAATTTATATTGTTTCCTATCTTTGATATATGCAGAAATCAATATTTGGATTGTTTTTTATTATAACGGCAATATGTTCGTATGGGCAGGGGGAGTCAAGTCCCAGAGAGGAGTATTTATTTGAACAAGGATCACTCGGTCAAAGACTAGTATGGGACATGGGGTTAGACCAAACCATCCACTCTCCAGACAGCTCAAAAGAGGCAAAGGAGATAGCAACCCAGATGAAAGAACGAATGCTAACTGCAGCCCTTGAATCATGTCAGCATTTAATTGATAGTTTCCCAAAGTCCAAACTCCTATACGATGCTTTAAATAATATGGGCACTATAGAATTTTCACTTGGACATCAGGCTAATGCAAAAAAAACTTTTCTAAAAATACTGAACAGCAATGCAGATGACAAGGAACCAGATGAATTTAGCTCGGGCAGTCTGTCAAAGCGATATCCAAACTACAAAAACAGAGCAGTAAAAATGCTGGCTGAGATATCAATGGCTGATAGTAACTATAAAGAAGCTCTTATGTATCTCGACAAAACAAAACAGTATGAATACAGGTCCTTTTGTGGGAATGGATATGCAGAAGAAGCGATCTACGTGGCAGAACTGTATGCAAGATGCTATATAGGATTAAAAGATGACCGAAAAGCACTGGATATTCTTATACCACACATAATCGAAAATGCCCTGACTGATAATTCAGCCCTTGTATTTCTCACATACAATACCTTATTAAAAACATATAAAAAAGAAGACCTTAGAAAGCTATATGAAGAAGCCTTTAAGAATTATAAAGTCAAAAAAGTAAAATCGGACAGGGAAGATTATAACCTGTATTCAATCAATTTTCTAAATACAAAAATAGAGTTGGACCCATTCCTACTTGAGTTAGCAGCCAAACAACCAAATGACATAAGGGACAATATAGACAGAATGTACAGAAGATCATTACTGTATCATTTACTATCCCAATAGCACGCAACTACTGCGGCCTAAACTGCTCTATGATGGCCAATATAGTTTCATCATGCTGCAGGCGCTCATCCATCTCAAAGATGGTCTTGTGCTCATCGAAGCTCAGCAATAGTGCCTTCTGCAAACTCACGATCGCCTCATTTTTATTTCCTATCTGATTGTAGAAAACAAACTTAATATAGAAGATGTCAGCTGGATTGTCAAAGAGTTCAGCGGCTTTATTGAGTGCGTCAAAACATTCCCTGAAATTCTCCATGCCATAGTGGGCCGTAGCAAGATTGATATAGTGCTGTTTGATCTTTGAGTCTATGGCTATGACCCGCTCAAATACAAGCACAGCGCTTTCGATCTCATCATTCATGATGCAGGCATCGCCGAGTGCGTTGAGGTAATCTACATTCTCCGGGCTGATTTTGGCTGCGCGTTCGAATGCTTCCGCCGCTTTGGCGAAATTGCCTTCGGAGCGGTAAGTCTCCCCTATCAGAAAAAACGCTTCGTCATAATTCGGATCTATTGCGAGGGCCTTTCGGAAATATACGCGCGCCTTATGGTAATCCTTCAACTGTGAGTAACATTCAGCAGCCTTGCAAAATGTTTCCTTATTGGGACGGCCTATCTTGAGCGTGTCGTGGTATGATTCCAAGGCCTTGGCGAATTCTTTTTTATCGAAATACACATCGCCTGTCATCTCATATGCCAGTTCAAAATTTTCATCGATGGCCACTGCAAATTCAAGCGCCTCTATCGCTTCATCATACCTTTTGAGTCCCGCATAAGAGTGGCCGAGGTTGAACCATGCCAGATGATTGTATGGGTATTGGTCTACTAGTTTTTTGTGGAACTTGCGGCTGTCCTCATACTGTTCTGTCAGCTCGGTACAGAACCAAAGCCTATTGAGTGCTTCATCATTTTCAGGATTTAACTTAAGGCATTCTTTCAGCGCCTCCATCACCTCCATATAGAAACCCATATCCTCATAAATATCCGCCTGCTCGAGATAGAGGTCACATATATCATCAGGGTCACCAGCTATGGCCAGACCAGTCGAGATCACATCCAGCGCTTCATCATGTTTGCTCTGCGACAGAAAAATATCTGCCCGTATCAGGTAGATGGCGACTTCCGTCTTATCCAGGTTTTCTGCATTATCCAGTGCCTCCAGGGCTTCATCACATTTATTCTGCTCAGCGAGTATTTCCGCTTTCTTTATCCATAGTTCACATGAGTATTGATATTGCTCAAGGGCATTTTCTATCACACTATAGGCACGCTTAAACTCCCTATTATCAGCATAAAACTCTACAATACGCAAATATGACTCTTCGTCCAAAAACAGCGGATGATGCTCTTTCTCAGCATCTTCATATTTTTTTACCATGTCCATCAGTTCCCCGAATGAGGGGTCATTCATTTCATTTTCCAGCATAGTGACTTTTTTAGGTTATGAAATATATAATGATAATAAATAAACAACGCTAAAATCCTCCTCTTAATATACGTACCTGTCAAGGTTAACGTTTATTCTCCCGCTCCCTTTCTTTTTCTTTCTCCCTTTCCTTCTCCTTGTCATTATCTTTCCTGATCGGGGGGAAATACACCTGGAAGCCTACATTAAAAACCATGCCATTATCCACATACGGGCTGCCGGGATTTCCCAGCAGATTGCCATTCTCATACTGTGATGAGCGATGGTAGATGCCCTGATAATAAAGGCTTAGCTCCAGCGTCACACCCTTCATGACCTTGACAGCCAGCCCCGGCCCTAGCACCCAGTTAGCCGATACAGTTCTCACCGTAGGTGTATGCGGATCACTGGAATAATCAGTCCAGGTACCCATGATAGATGGGGAAACATGAACAAAAGCATACACGATCGGACTAATTTTAAAATAATACCTGACAAAAGGTCCTAAACCAATCGACATTTGATGCTGGCTAATGCTGATATTGATCTTTTGAGGTGGGTTCGATGATGAGTCTATATAACTATAACCGCCTGATGAAGAGGTATACATGACGATCGGGGCTATCCCCAGCACACAATTCTTAGCTATAAAACCTCCAAAGACGGGCGAGAAGTTGAAAGTGGCATTATTGACATGGTCCTGATGGTCTGTAGTGAACTGGAATCCTAAACTGCCTCCTGTCATTAGCGTATTTTTAGGGATTTGAGCATGAGCTGTCTGTAGCAGGCAAGTGAGAAACAATATAAGGGCAGGTTTCCTCCAAATCATAAAACCAAAGTAAACAAATATCCGAAAGCGATATGCACAATTCACACAATCATCCCGGAGTGGACAGGACAGCCGACAATATGTCTGCATTTTTGACATTTTGCTGGTAATGCATTTAACTAAATTCTGATCTAACTCTCTGTAAGTATAATCATAGTCAGAACGGATAAGATACACTATGCCAACGCCGGATTCATTTATTCCTGATATATTTATAACCTATGTGGAAAGAAAATAGCAAGTCCCTGCTTGCGCTTATTTTTTGTAGTTTATTTCTATTCTACTCCCCTTTTCTCACTAAGCGGTGGAATAGAGGCGGAGCGGCAGCTGTGATCTGCTGGGATACCTATGGATATTATTTGTATTTACCTTCTTTGTTTTATGATGATCTGGGTAAACTAAACAAGTATGATTATATACAAACTACCTATCATCCGGGCAGTGACACCAAGGACCAGGCATTTATACAGCCCAATACCGGTAAATATGTAATGAACTACTCCTCCGGACAGGCCATCATTGAACTACCAGCCTTTGCCATTGGACATGTGTGGGCCAAAGCTGCCGGATATAAAGCAGATGGGTTTACACTCCCATATCAGGTCGCTATTACTTTCTGGTGTGTATTGGTAGCATGTTTCGGCTTATGGACCATAAGGAGATTAATGTTGCGATATTTTGATGATTGGTTAGTCGCCTTGGTATTGGCAGTGCTGTGTCTGGCCACAAACTTCTATAACTTTGTGTCCTTCTCTGTCATGACACATGCATATCTTTTTACATTATATGCATTGGTGCTCTATCTGACCGACAGTTTCTACCGCTATGAGAAAAGGCGAATGTTATATGCAATAGTAATCGGTTTGTTATCAGGCCTTGCGACTATCACCAGGCCGACCGAGATCATTTGTGTCCTCATCCCTCTACTGTGGGGGATAGGTGAAAAAGATAGCCTTGTCGACAGATTGAGTTTTTTATGGAGCAATAAAAAGTATGTTTTTGGATATGGTATCGCTGCCTTTATTATTGCATTGCCTCAACTTCTCTATTGGAAGGTTTATGCCGGGCATTGGCTATTCTTTAGTTATCATGGCGATGACAAGACATTTAGCTTTCTTCATCCGCATGTGCTGAACGTTCTTTTTAGCTATCAGAAAGGCTGGTTTACCTATACACCCGTCATGATCCTATCGGTATTAGGCTTCTATCAATTATATAAGAATTACAGGTCTTTATTTTGGTGTATTGCGTCATTCACTATCCTGAATATTTACCTGGTTTCAGCATGGGACTGCTGGTGGTATGGAGGGAGTTTCTCTATGCGGGCTGTGATACAGTCTTATGCATTACTCGTGTTTCCCCTTGCCGCCTTTTTAGAAGATATACTGAAGCGCAAATATTGGCGCTATGTAATTGTAGTCGTCTTATTGTTCTGTACCTGGCTAAATTTGCTAATGACATACCAGGCTAACGGGTCCTTCAAGTATGGTATAATGGAAGGTGAGGCAACAACAAGAGCATATTACTGGCGTATTTTTGGAAAAACCGAGGTCAGCCTGAAAGATAAAAAGCTCATGGACCCTACAGAAGAAATGCCTGAGCGGCTCGAATCCGGGCTGAAGGAAGTATATCATACAGATCTCGAATCTGTATCATTTGCAGATTCCGGAACGGCCCTGTCAGGTAAAAAGGCGCTTAAACTAGATAAGGAAAAGCAGTTTACCGACACTATTTATTTTCCTGCCGGCAATGCTATTCATCATGGATGGTATAGGGTATATGCCAAGGTGTTTTTCCCTGACAAAGAATGGAATGTCTGGGACCAGACCCAATTTAATGTGGGATTCTATAAAGGAGATAAAACAATCAAGCAAAAGATGCTTCGCATACAGAGGATCACAGAGCAGGGCGATTTGCACGAAGTATACATGGATATTAAAGTACCGCATAACGATTACGATAAATTTGGCATGTATTTCTGGAATGCCAATAGCTCAAAAGTGATCTATATAGATGATATAAGAGTAGAATTCACTCCGGAAGAATGATAGTTATAGCATCCCCTGATCCGAAAAGCTGTAATAAGCATTCTCTCCTATTATCAGGTGGTCATTTAGTCCTATATCCATAGTAGTACAGGCGGCCTTTAGTTTCCGCGTCATGTCTATATCCTGCTGAGAGGGTTTGAGATTGCCAGATGGATGGTTATGGGCTACTATAATGTATGCAGCCAGTTTCTCCAGGGCTGACTTGAGTATCATCTTGATATCAGCTACCGTACCTGCCTGTCCGCCACGGCTCAGTGTCTCATGGGATATGACTTTCAGGCCTCTGCTAAGATACAGTACTACAAATTCCTCATGTGCCAGATCCGAAAGTGATGCCTGTATATAGTCGTATGCTTTCTGCGAGGTCTGCACGATAGGTTTCTCCATAGCAGTACTCCTTTGCCTGCGCCTGCCGAGCTCCATAGCCGCTATGATGCTGAGTGCTTTGGCCTCTCCTATACCTTTGAATTTTTTCAGGTCATTGACGGTCAGCTTGCTGAGTTCGAGTAGGTTATTTTGTGACCCTTCCAATATTCTTTGCGAGAGCGCGACAGCAGATTCCTCATCATTGCCGGAACTGATGAGGATGGCTATCAGCTCAGCGTCACTTAGCGCAGCTTTCCCCTTGAGGATTAACTTCTCGCGCGGTCTGTCATCTTCGGCCCAGTGTTTAATACTGAACGGTGTCTTATCTTCTGACATTTTAACTATTGTTTAGAAGGTTTATATGGAAATTTGGATGGTTTGTATTTAAAAAAAGTGTTCGGTGAAATTTAGTGTACGAATGTTTGAATTTACAGCTTATGCGTACCACATCATGTAATTTTGCCTTTCAAAACAATCAAAAATACTTGTAATGAAGAAAGTCTTATTCGTCATCGTTCTTTTTTGCTCAGTGGGGGCATATGCACAGCGTGATTATAAACAATATGTAGAGATCGTGCGTGATAGTTTCGGAGTGCCGCATATTTTCGGTAAGACTGATGCTGATGTGGGTTATGGACTGGGCTGGGCCACCTGCGAGGATGATTTCAAGACGCTCCAGTGGATGCTGCTCGCCGGTAAGAAAATGGCTGGCCGTAATATAGGCAAGGATGGCGCTGTGATAGACTATGCTGTCAATCTGCTCCGTGTGAGAGAGTTGGTAGACGAAAGATATGAGAAGGACCTTTCCCCCCATGTACGCGAGATACTGGCGGCCATGACAGAAGCAGTAAATAGGTATGCAGCCCTCCATCCTGAGGAGGTATTGGTCAAAAAGGCTTTCCCCTCATCGCCTAA
>Ga0206911_1092_pt1 | contig 21623 bp, 19 predicted proteins | sample Alteio_BWOrgHeat_74_FD_152956 | JGI IMG/M metagenome (GOLD analysis project Ga0206911, IMG submission 152956) | Enriched cells from forest soil in Barre Woods Harvard Forest LTER site, Petersham, Massachusetts, United States -... | ecosystem: Environmental > Terrestrial > Soil > Temperate forest >...
TAAAACAAAAAAAACAATTAGCATTATTGATACCAACAATGGAACATATTTTTGCAGAAAAAGGTATTATCAACATAATTTCAAATTATATTGGAATTGACAATAAAATAATAAAAAATTGAATGATTTAATTATCTAAATTTCTTTTTTATTTATATTAAAAATATCTAATGTCAGAACCATTTGATAAAAAATTCATTGTTGAAATTTTATCAGCAATCGAACAAGAAAATATTCGCAAAATTAATAAATTGATTCTAGATGAAGATGCTATTGATATGTTTATTGAATATGTAATGGAGTCAAATATTTCTCTTATCGACATAATATTAAAATCATCCGAAGAAGTAATTATTTGTATATTAAGTAAAATATTTGCAGTTGGTGATAATTATGGTTATCTTGATGATGATAGTAATTATTTAAGTATTATAGTTCATAAAATAATTCATTTAAATGAAGATAATGCAAATAAAATAGAATTATTAATACTTTGTATTAAGGCGTATAATAAAAAATATAGAACTGCTTATGGTTCTGAGGAATTAATAATGGTACTTGTTATTAGATATGCCGATGACAAATTAATTAGAGATTTATTTACAAAAAAACATGGATGTTCTCGTATATATAATACAAAACCAATTGTTAAATTGAAAGCATTAAATTTAAGAAATGATCTTGGAACATTTTTAAATATGTCGGCACTAACTACTATTTTTTTTGAAGAAAAGCTTACTTTAATTGAAAATATCCTTGGAACTTTTATATTGGAATGGGATCAAAAAGACTTTAAGATAATTGAATTTATTGTGAATATTTTTGGTGTTGAAAATATTAATAAAATTTTGTTTCCATTATTAAAATATGAAATTTCAAAATATGATATTGTAACTGCTATCATACCGGATTGTTATCCGTACAATAAATATATGATGTACAAACATCCATATGGTATATCTATTGATTTTAAAACACAATATTCATATAATATCAATAGGATTAATAAAATTTTAATTTGTATTAATAGTAATTCACATTATGATGCATTACAATATTGCATTAATGTGAAAAATCCGATGAATAAAAAATGTAATTTATTTTTAGTAGATGCAATCAAAAATGAAGCTCATATGGCAATAAAATTTATTATGATGATTATGCAACAATTAAATATTGATATTGATGATACTACAAAAAATTATGTAGTAAATATTAGTAAATTAAAAATATCTGTCGTCGAACATTCATTAGAAACTTGTTATTTTAAAAGATGTTTTTATGATGGTTTAGATAAACATCAAATTGAATATTTAAAAACACAACAGAAAAAACAATTCATTAAATTGATCAGTTTAATGAATCATATTATAGCCGAAAAAGGCGTAATAAATATAATTTCAAAATATATTGGAATTGATAAGAATTTAACTTAACATTTTTTTATTTCCATAATCAAATGGTTTATCATATTCTTTTGTTTCACCATTTTTTGTTTGTTTAATATGGACTTTGTCGGTTGAATTATCGTAATGCTTTTCTTCAGAAAATAACTTATTATTACTTTTAATTATTTTTTTCGAAGTTCCAATCATTTTGCCATCACCATCCATTGTAAATGATTTGCTAAATGATCTAGAATATGCATAATTATCTTTATTTTTATCATCTAAATTTAAAATATTTTCATGATTAAACATTTGATTAAAATGATCGTTCATCAGTTCAAAAATCGATGGTGGTCGTGTTAAAGTCTCATATGCACATGCCAAATTGTTGTAATGACTGTTAAAGTCATCATTGTTTGGTAAAGCGGATACTTTTGCCTTGAATGCTTCACGGATTTGTTCCTTTGAAGCATTTTCAGCGACATTAAGGATTTGCGTAGCATTTTTTTTCGAGTTCACACAATACATTTTTTCTGTTTCAATAACACTAAATATCTCTTTAAGTATTTTTAATAAATTCTTTATATTACATAATAAATTTGAAATTATAATATTAGAATTTATACTTAATATATTAAATAAATTAAATAATGGATACACGTAAATTATTAAATGAGTTGTGTCTTGCAATACGTAATAAAGATTATAAAAAACTGAAAGCGTCCCTATATGACAAAAATATACAAAAATATTTAGTAAAATCACCAATATATCTGTATAATGATTATCATGTCACATATGATATAATACATGCAATGGTAAGTACGAATGATAAAAAAGGAATTGAAATTATATGTAAATATTTTTTAAGTTCTTTTGGACAAGGATATGATTTCACGCATATAATAAATTATATAACAGAAACAATATTAAGAACATCTTATCTAGACGACAAGATTAATCTTATTAAAAAATATTTTAAATTTTTTCCAATATCCGATAATTTACGAAATAGAAAAGATGGTTATATGTATATGTATGAATATAAAATATTAGATAGGGTAATTAATTATGCTGAGAATTTCGATATATTTATACAATATTATAATGAATTATTGTTACCGATAAAGGACCTTATTCCATTAAATAATGTATATGATAATAGCAAATTAACAGATGGTGAGATATTGGAGCATAATAGAATAAATATGAATAAAATACAGAAAGTAATGAATGATAGATATGGACAACAAATAATCAGGAATGAAACAATAATGGAATTAATTTTCCATGATGTGGATATATTGTTAATTGCACAATATATATTGAAATCATATTATGATATTTCGGTGCACGTACAAAAATACTTTTATAGTAAATTTGAACAATTATATGGTATTGAAAAAGTGGGTGATACAATTGTTAAGATTTTGGCTGATAAAATAAATCGTAATAAATTTGATCACTGTATTATTAGTTCATTGGCAAATATATTTAGTGGATCAATATATTGGTATGTGATCGATAAATTGTCGATGAATGATACATTGATAATATCAGATTATGAGGAATTTATGATTAGTGCATTAAAAACAAACAATATATTATCATTGAAATTTGTATTTAATATATTAAAAAAAATTAATGGAGAAATTACAGGAGATATAATTGAATATATTAATAAAAATATATCAAAAAGAGAGTTGGTATTATGTTCGATTGAAGTTGAATATTATCAGAAATGGTTTTATGAAAATTTTAGTAAAAGTGATATGGAATATTTGACGGAAATGAAGAAGAGACAATTTAAGAATTTAATTAAATTTTTGAGTGAGTATTTTGCTGAAAAGGGATTGATTCAAATTATATCAAATTATGTTGGATTGGACCGGAAGTTTTTTTATTAAAAATTGAATTTAAAATATATAATTTATTATCTAATAACACATTTAATAAATTTAAAAATGACTGATGAATTATATAATACGGAATATTTAAATACGTTGCCAACAAGAAATAAAAGAAAGTTATTTACTATTCTTTTAAATTATGTTAGAAATAATGAATATGAAAAATTATGCCAATTACTAAAAAAACAAACAAAATCAAGAAAGAGTGATCCTTTTTATGATAAAATGTATGGTGATAATTGTGATATTAAAATATTTGGATGTACAATAGAAGATTTTACAAATATTATTATCAAATCGAATATAATAGAATATGTATTTGAAAGTGATAAAAGTATTATTAAAGAAATTTTAAATATAATAATAGGAATACCAGTTGGTGACTTTCATTCAAAAGGAAAGGGATTAGCAATGAAAGAATTAATAGATGAATATAGAATATATTTGTGTGATATTTTTCAAAGTTTAATATCAATCCTAATTCGATCAAATATTACTGATGATAATAAATTAGAAATTATGTCGATGCATTTAAAAGTGTATTGGGATCAACATTATAATAATTATGGTAAACATTATGGAGATCCGTGCAATATTCCACAATATGTTAGACATGATTTAAAAGTACATATGATATTTGCAATATTAAACTGTGCGGATGAAAAGTTATTTTTAAAAATTTTGGAATATAAGTCTGATGATATGGATTGTGTAAATATGATGTCATATCCTAATATATATTTGCTTGAAAAAATCAGATCCTTAACAAAAAGATATGATAGTGAAAAATTAATGAAAAATAAGAAATTAATAAAATTGATATTAGGTAATTCGAAAGATGAATATAATAAATATTTCAAAGATAATAAAAATAAATATGATTTAATTGATGATGAAATACATATTTATGATTGTGCTGATAAAAAACCATGTATTTTATACGGTGATACAGAAATTATTAAATCATGTATTGAACTATTCATTGAACAATTTGAAATTAAAATCGAAAACAAGATAATAAAGCAAATAAGTATTTAAATGAATATGTTCAATTGGATCAAATGTTTTTATTTATTTTTGGTATTCATTGCTACCTTTCACAAATACTAAACATATCTAATGATCATTTAATTGATTTTTTTAATAATTCTATCAATGTTGAATTTAAATTATTAGGTCCATACACTGGATCGACGATTTCGACAGAATAAATTTCATTTATTAGTGAATTTATTAGAACCGGTTTTAATTCGCCCAATGAAAAATCATCCGGATTACATAAACAATTGAGCCAAACATTGGTCGGTCGATATGTTCCAAAAGAATATATTTCTCTACTTACATTTACATATGATTTCTCGTCAACTATTTTATCAGTAAAATTAATTTCATTATCGATATCATAATTTTTTGGAATAAAAATATATGTTTGATTGTTTTCTATTTTTGTTTCGTAATCAGAAATAATTTTTAATGGTAACTTTTCATTGTTAAATGACCTAATAAATATTATATAATTGTGTAACGATGGTAAAATTTTATCAAAAATCTTTCTTTTAATAAATCCACTTATAAAACTTCTTTGTTGATCTTTCATTTTTTTATTTGATATCTTTAATTCTTTAATATCTGGGGTATTTATTAATTCATTTTTATCAAAATGATGACAGTCTGATCTTTTTCTTATTACATCCACACCTGGTTGTGAACATGTTGTTAACAAGCCCAACTCATTTAATAATATTAATTGGTTTTTGAATGGTATACTTTCTGAAGCAAGAATACATTTGGTATCATCATATTGATAACTAACAAAACTATCAATATGTCCATTCATAGCATCAATCATTAATTTACACAAATCCTCGAATGTGTCGGCATCCTCCCAATCTAAAATTTCAAATTCTGGTGATTCATTATTCAAATTCATTTAAATTAGTTATATAATGCTATAATATTGTATAATTAATAATTATATAATCAATTTTTTAATAATGAATGTAGAATAAGAAAAATATATATATGTTGATTTATACTTTTTTCTTATTTTACATTCATTGTTAAAAAATTGATTTAAAAATAAGTAACATATTAAAGATTAATCTTATAGGAAAATAAATTATGTCAACAAATAATCAATACCAAAATATTTATGATACCAGTTATTTAAATAATTTGCCACAAGAAAAATATGATTTGTTTCTGTCATTACTTGATAAAATTAAATGTGATCAATATGATGATATGTGTGAATTAATTAAAAATAATTCAATAAATAAGAAAGGAGAATGTTACACTATATCAATATTTGGATATAAAATTAATAAGTTTACTAAAATTATTATACAATCAAATATTATTAAATATGTATTGGTAAGTAATAAAAAAATAATAGATAAAATTCTCCATATTTTATTTAGAGTTTATATTGATGATTTTAAAAATAAAAATATATTGAATAATTTACGCTATGGACAGTGTATATCTTATTTAGATTATATCAATGATACAGTCACAAAAATTATTAACGCAATATTAGAATTAAATTTTTTGGACAATGAAAAGATTAATTTAATTATATCATTATATAAAACTTACATTGAATGCTTTTATGACAATATTGTGTGTGATGATTCAATTTATTCTTGCAAACATAACAATGAAAATTGTGTATTACATATTCAAGATAAAGAAAAAAAAGATATTGCTGATATCGTTGTGCCACTTATAATAAAAACAAAAAATAAATCATTAATGCAAGAATTTTTTATACAAAAAAAATTACAATATCCAGAGGTAGATGTTTATGTTAAAATACAGGAACTGTCAAAATATTATGATATAAAAGATTTTACGATAGATGATAATATTATTTTAAAAATATTTGGAAAGTCCAAAAGAGAATTTAAATCATATTATGGAAAAACACAATATACATCACACTTAATAAATAAAAAATTACATATAGAAATTGGTAATCATATATATATATTTGTCAATAATTTTGATTTCGTTAAACATTGTTATGATTTGTATTTAAAACAATTTGAACCCAAACTCAAAAAAATAAGCATAAAAAAAGTAGAATTTATTGAAATATGAACTTTATGCCGTTGTAGCATTGCATGCACATAAAAATTGATTAAAAGTACACAAATGTCACAACAATATAATAACGAATTGTCATGTGCAATTGAAAAAGATAATAATTCTAATTACAATAAAAATTGATTTTTTAAATATATACTTAAAAAGATATACTTAAAAAGATAATATTATTGAATAATTAATAATATATAATATATATAAATTAAAATGGTAAAATGTGATAAATGTGAAAATGAATTATCAGAAAAAGCAAAACTTCCAACCTGTGAACCATGTAGACGAAATGCAAAAGCGAAGGAAAAAAGAAAAGAAAACCCTCGTTGTAAAAAAGTTAAAAAAAATAATAAAAATTGCACTTATGAAGTACTCTTACATGGTTATTGTGGAAAACATAAAATAGAAATATGGGTTGATATAGTTCGAGCAGGAGGAAAGGAACCATGTAGTGGATATTTAAGGGGATGTCGTGTTGAATTAGATCCGGATGGACCTAAAAAATGTCCACATTGTAGAAAAAAAGAGAATGATGCTGACAAAAGGAGAAGAGGTATTATTAAAGAGCACAATGAAAATATAGGAGATGATGAAGATAAAATATGTAATAATTGCCGTGGTACCTTTTCAAAAGAACATTTTTATAATAAACGTGGACAAAAACTATCAAAATGTCCTTCTTGCTTATTTTTTCAAGCAATATATGAAGAAACTAGACCAACAACGAGAAACGAAAGATATAATATAAAAGATAAAGTTACAGAAATTAAAAATCGAGCAAAAAAATCAAATATTGAATTACTACTTACTGATGATGACATTAAAAAAATAATTGTATTAAATTGTACTTATTGTAATTTGCCAGCTGATCCAAATGCCAATATAAAATATTTTAATGGAATAGATCGTATTATTAATTCATATGATTATGTTCCGGGAAATGTTTGTCCAGCATGTGACATGTGTAATTTTATGAAATACACTCATTCAGTAGATGATTTTATAAAATATTGTAATAACATAAATCAAAATAAATATTGTTTAGAAATATCTAATGATGATATGAAACATTCACCTTTTTCGACAATTAAATATGAGGCAAAAATTAGAAATATTGAATTTAAATTGTCGAAAGATGAATTTAACGAGATAATTAAACATAAATGTTATTATTGCGGTAATAATAATATTGAAAAACAAATTGGAATTGATAGAATTTGTAGTAAAATAATTGATGATGATGGTAATGAGAAGAAAGAAAGTTATAATAAAGATAATTGTCGTGCATGCTGTAAAATTTGTAATGTAATGAAAAAAAATTATCCTATTGATGATTTTTTAGATCATATTAAAAAAATACTCGATTATAATAATTCAATAGATAAAAAAAATAAGTATATGATTAAAAAATTCAATTTAAACGATATTAAACAATTTGATTTTGATGAAACTGAAAAGAAATATAAAAAATTAATCAATATTTTTGAAAATAAAGATAGTAAAAAAGAAACATTTATTAAAGAAATAATTAATAATGAATCAAATAATAAAAAAAAGAAAATTAATATTGACGATAATGAAAATGAAAATGAAAATATTGATTTTGATGTAAGTGATGATATTAATAAAAAAATCATGGGAAAAAAGAAAATTAATATTGTTGATGATGGAAATAATAATTTAGATGATTATGGAGATGTAATTGTCAACAAATAATTATTATAAATATCCAATTAAAAAATTGATTTAAAAAATAAAAAATAAATAATATTATAATTTATAATATTATTTATTTAACAAATGGGAAAAAACGGAAAAAATGAAAATCCAAAAAAAGAAAAAAAGGATAGAAGAGAGTATTATAAACAAAGAAGATTAGAAAAAAAAAAAGAAAAAGAAAAGAATAAAATTACATGTAAAGAATGTGATAGAGAAGCAAAAGAAAACGGTTATTGTGGGTTTCATAAGGCAAGCCTAAAAAAGAAGGAATTAGCTGATATGGGAAAAAAAGAATGTAGTAGACATGGATGTCATAATTTATTAGATATTGATGATCTTAATACATGTGTTTCATGTCGTAAGAAAGATAATGATGGTTATTATTTAAAAAATCATGATAATAATAATACAAAAGATAATACTGGTGATATAGAAAGCGATAGTGATACGGAAAACAACAATAAAAAATGTAAAAATATTGCTGATGATAGTGATGATGTTAGCGATATAGAAAGCGATACAGAAAATAATAGTAAAAAGTGTGAAACTAAAATCGATAATAGTATTGCTAATGATAGTGATGATGTTAGTGACATAGAAAGCAATACAAAAAATGATAGTAAAAAGTGTGAAAATACAACTAAAATCGATGATAGTATTGCTGATGATAGTGATAATGTCAGTGACGTAGAAAACAATAGCGACAGTGAAATAGAAATTAATAAAAATGAGGGAAAAGACGAGAATAAACATAAAAAAAATATTAATTCAGAGCGTGCACGTGAATATAGAGAAAATAAGAAAAGAATTTTAGGAGAAGGATTTAATAAACTTGAAGCCGAAAGAAAAAAAAAGGAAAGACTTGAAAAAGGAATAACCAAAAATCCGAGATTAAATTTAACTGCAGAAGAAAAAGTAGAAAGAAGAAGAAAAAAAGATAAGGAACGGAAAAAGAAAATGCGGGATGAGAAAAAGAATAATGAAGATATTGTATAATGTCTGTAAATTTGTCCGATTATTATTTAATAGTTTATTAACTAAAATATTAAATAATTAAAATAAAAATGTTATATAGAATGCAATGTCCACATAAATGTCCGATTAATTAGAGTATGCCAAGCCACCCATTCCGGACATAATTCTGAGCACATTGTAACTGAAGGCGAAGACGAATAACAAACTGTCATTGCACCAGAAGTTCAAGCTGGGTGCGAAACAACCGGCACATTCGAAGTTAACACTTCTATCACGGAACCAGATGTTCAATTGAGTATTGTCAATACGAGACAAGTTTGCTGTACCAGATGGTTGATGTTGTTCAGGGAGTAAGGCGAATGAATAAACGTTAATACCATCAGCTGGTGTATGAGTATGGTGTTGATATGGTTGAACATAATTGAAATAATTACCTCTTCGTCTATCAAATCGATCATGGCCATTCAATTGGATAATCGCAGCATCGCATGGATTGAAACTTCCATCTATCAATAATCCATAGTTATTGAATTGGTATACTACAACATCATGGTCGTGGCATCCACACAATAATGATACTCGGCGGTCATCCCAGAAACATAATGGAATACTAATGTCTCGAATGCATAAGCTATGGTTCAATACTGTAATGCTTTCAATAAATGTACCTTCGTGATTGAATTTAACTGCTACCGCGTGGATCTTGTCTCCTAAATTGTACAAACCATTGCACGTATCCAATGATAAAACATTCTGCACTCCTACCAATACTTTGTCTGCTGCAAGACAATTGAAAAGTTGCACGTTTTGCAATGATTGTGGTCCACATGTTCGTGTACTGGTTGCCCATGTACCTGAGTGATTACCTGTTGCTCCATCAACAACCGCAACTAATCCTCTCTCTTGGAAGCTTGTTGCCCCATCTACAACTGCTAACATACCTAAAGCAATGTTTAATGCTGCATCATCAAGTGCTGCAGCCCATCCTCTATCCAAATGACTGTATGCAAGGAATCTATTACCTTGTGTGTAGGCACTTCCTTTAACTGCCCAAATGAGTTCTTTGGTCGGGTGGTTGAAATTTAATTTGAATTTACCAGCTGTAGTATGACTGGTCGATGTTTGAATAGATTCTTCACCTGTGAATTGAACTTGTTCAATCAAATATTCATGACCAACTTGTGCAAATCGTCTTCGTTCCTCTGAATCAAGGTAAATGTAATCTACTAACAATGTAGCATCTTTCATGCACAAAACTCTGGAATTGAATGTTTGGCATTGGAGATCGTTTTCAGCACATGGACGACATCCAATTCCTGGGGTCCATACACCTAATCGACATGCATCACGGAATTCGAAATTGAGACGAACTTCATGATATTGTAAAGCTATCAATGGTAATGCTAATCCTGTGTTTCGGTTGAACCAGAATTGAAGAGGAATGTATAATTCATGTTCATCTTTAATGATGCCGATTGAATCACAGAATCTTCGCGAATCGAGGCGAGTCAATTCGGGAATGTCACCAATCATATTTCGGTATCCTCGTTCCTGTTCATCGGTGTGAGTTAATTCATGCCAAATATCTAACCATGTACCATAGTGTTTATCGATACATGAACCACCAATTTCAACATCTACACTATGGATAAGTGCATGTCCGAGTTTTCGAACCCAGCCAAAAAGACCGTTGAAAGTTGGATCAACAACTGCTTGTAATATAACTTTGAGGTACATTCGGGTAGCAAGATCACCATTACGAATAACTGTGACTGATACTCGTCTGCCAAAATCTGGATTTCCTGTCATTGTTTGTTCTATACACTCAATTGCAAAGTTGGTATGTCTTCGATATACAACTTTGAAAAAAGTTATTTGTGGGTTACCAGTAAGGTAAACATCTTGAGCGCCATAAGCGACTAATTGCATTAATCCTCCACTCATTTTATTTGGTATATATAATTGTTAAAGAAAATATTTTTATCGTTTATAATTTTATCTCAATTAAATCAAACTATAGTTTCGAAAGCTTTAAACACTATATATACACTATTTATTTCATTCTATTTATTATTACGATTTTCATTACCTATAATGCTTTTTTATTATTTACGCGATTCAAAAATTTAAATTTTTTTTATATTGTTTTTTAACTAATATCGGCGCGTCCATCATAATTTAAATTTCAATAAATTTTCACTATTTATTGAAATTTTCGAACTGTTTTTTTAATCAATTTTATTCATCAATTTGAACGATATAATTTGTCCAAGCAATCGTTTCGTATTATAATCTAATTTGTTCATATCTTTCACTTTTTTACTGAGTTCGAATTTATTGGGACCGATTTGTCTCACATTCCAACCTAATATTATAGCATTATATAGTGTCGCTATTTTTAATATATATAAAACTATCTCTCTCGGTAATGATCTACTCATTATAGAATATTTCGATTATATAAATAAAGTATATATTTTCATTCATTATTAAACTCTAATAATATAGTCAAAACGCACATTCAAATTAGGGACTTAAAGATGTTCCACTAATATGAACTAGTAATAGTTGTAAACAAAAAACATGGCCACATTCAGATACAAACCAGACAAGATCAAATATTTAAACAATATCAATACTTTGGACGAAACGCACCGAAAATTAACTAATGAATTTGAAAAAAAAAGAAACAACATTGAAAAGAAAAAAAGTGAGGTTACCAAATTTAAAAATCAATTGAAAAAATTAGAAGATAAAAATAAGGAAGATTATACAGATGATGATACAAAGAAAAAATCTAAACTTAAAAATGATATTGTACGATTAACGAATGAAATACAGGATATCGAAAATAATACTACCGAATTAGATTATTACAGTAAGACAGATTCTATTTTAATGGACTATTACGATATCATAGAAAAGAATCTTGAGGAAACTATGTCCGTAATTTCAAATTCATCAGCAACAATAACAGAATTTGAACCTACTGAAAAATCGTCTGATGTTTCAAACAAATTAGAGGAACTGAATTTATTAAGTCAAAAAAAACGGAAACCTAAAAAACCTACACGTAAACGTGCACGACGATTAGAATTAAAAGTTGGACCAAGTATAATAGATCTATTAAATAATCCGCATAAGGTCCAAGAACAGCAGGAACAACAGAAATTACTTGAACAACAGGAATTAGATGCTAAGAAACAAACAAGGAAGGAAAAGTTAGAACAAGATAGGAAGGACGAACTTGAACAAGAACAGAGATTGATGGAGGAGAATGATAAACCAAAAAAAACAGTTACATTTGGAGCATCTAATCGGGCTAGTCTTTTTGATAGTTATATGACTATGATAGATCGAAGTTATAATAGTGGTAAAAAATCAAGATATAATCCTATTAAAATATGCCAAACTTGTGATATTGAAAAATGTTTAGTACAAGCTGAAGGTATGTATGTATGTACCCAATGTGGCGAAGTTGAATCAGTTATTATTGAAAGCGAGGTTCCTAATTACAAAGATAGTGCCACTGAGAAACCTTTATATCCTTACAAGCGTAGCAAGGTGATATTTGCGAGCGCCCTTAACACGAAAGTGTTATTGAATAACCCTTCTAATTCAAGGAAACTCCAATTTATTTGGACAATCTTGAGCCAATACCTTTAAATCTTCTTGATTTATCGGAGAGTGTGCAACGACTACCACATTATGTGGGTAGGCTCCAAGCTTTTGGGAGTCGAAACGGAGGGGACCCTAACATTTATCAGTAAATGATAAGATGAGGGTCGTGAAATAGTCTGAACATTTGCAGTAATGCAAAGCTGGGTAATGTAATTTTATCCGGGTTGGGCCTAGCGAACCCAATCGAACACAATTGTCAAATCACCTAGTAGAATTGAGCATCCTTATTATTAATATTTATTTTTATGTCTTTTTGATATAATTAAATGTTATTTTAAGGATTAAATGAAATTAATTAATCATCTATCAATACATTATCCATACAAGTGACTTAAAAAAATAGCACTGTAATTATATTAATATGGATTTAGGAGTTATCTATCAAATTTATTGTATCATAAATAAAAAAAGTTATATTGGCCAAGCAGTAAGTTTTATAGCAGGTAATAAACCATGGGGAGCTGAAAAAAGATGGACAAGTCATTTAAACGAAGCATTGAATGGTGGTAAAGATCATTGCATTTTATTAAATAATGCAATTAGAAAATATGGATCTAAAAATTTTGAGATAAAAACATTAGAGGAAAATATTTCTTTGGACGAAATTGATGAGTTTGAAGAAAAATATATCATTGAATATAATTCAATGGTACCAAATGGTTATAATTTAACAAAAGGTGGCAAAAATGGGAAAATGACTGTTGAAGCAAGAAGAAATAAAAAAGAAAGACATGAAACAGTTACTATTGTGAGAAGACACGAAGAAGATAAAAATTTACCATTATTTATATCATTACAACGAAGAAATGGTGAAAAAATTGCTTATAGAGTTTGTTTTCCAATTCCTATTGAGCATGAAATTCACAATGATCCCAATCTTGATAAAAAGGAAAAAATAATTACAAAACAATTTACAAGGAGTAATCTCAAGGAATCATACGATAGCGCATTAGAATTTTTAAATGAAATAAAGAAAAAATACAAATACATTGAACCAAAAAATGTTAAGGTTCATATTAATCCTATGGAAAATAAGGATTTAACTGAAGATGAAAAAATTAAAAAATACACAGAAATAAAAAAAAATAAAAAAAAAGAAAATTTATGCGAAAATATTACTCCTATTTATGTTAAATCAAGACTCACCGGTTATCTTGTTGAAAATTTCAAAGATAACAATAATAAAATATACCCAAAAACAAAATTTATAAGTGGATCAAATACAAGAAATCTTAGGAATGCCCAAAATTATTTGAAAGAACTTGAAATGAAAAATAAAAATAATACCTTTGTTGAAGATATTAGTCGTTTTGAGAATATTCAAGGTCCAATTTTTGATAAAAAATCTGAAAATAATAATTTACCAAAATATATGGCTTATGTTAAAGTTCCAAAAAGAAATCCAAGAGCTAAAAGAGAAACAGAATGTATAGATAACAATAAAGAAAAATATGAAATTACTGGTTATGCTATTAATAATTTTAATCTTGATGGAAAAATTATTAAAAAAAAATTCTGTGATAAAAAAATATCTATGGAAGATAAATATAAATTAGCTTCTGACTTTCTATTTAAATTATGGCAAAAAAAATTAGCCATAAAAAATAATGATACTAAAAATATTGATAATAATGAAGATAATGAGGATACTGAATATGAACTTGTATCTGATTTAGAAGATGATAATTAATAAACATTTAACTGTTCTAAACAGTAGGCTTGAAAAGAGTGCAACCTACTAGTCTATATAGATGAATATTATAGTTAGTAATTTATATGAGGCAACACATTCAAATTGTTCGGGAAACTCCTTAGAACTCATGATACTACTTCAGCCAAAGTAATTTGATGAAGGAACACGGTTAATAGCCGTACCCAATAGTAAAAATTCATGAGATTGGACAATCCGCAACCAAGCTACTTTTACAAGTGGAAGGCTCAGAGACTAGATGGATGTGGGTCTTTTAATTTATTAAAAGGTCTAAGGTATAGTCCATCCATTCGAGAAATCGATTTCTAATACGTGATTCCTATAAATCGGAGTATTAGACTTCCTATATGGAAGGGAATGGTTCGGGTTGATTCAGCCCAAGTGAGAGGTAAAACTCTTGCTAGTCTGCGGTATAGCAGGCAACACAATTAAATTCAGGGGAAGCCCTTATAGCTTTTAGTTCCAACCTAATATAGAAATATATCAGTGGCTCCGGGGAAAATTCGGAGGTATGGACATAATCTAAAAGATTGGGTGATCCTGAGCCAAGCTCCTAAACATTATATATGTAGGGAGAAGGCGCAACGACTTAATAGTTGTGGGTTTTATTTTATAATAGAGCCTAAGATAAAGTCTATGCCCACTTGAAAAAGTGTTGTGATGTAGTTCAATGTGTCCTATACTATTGGCACAGTGACCGAACTCACAAGTTATCCCTTAACTTGAGAATTATTTTCAGGATAAGGGGGTACTACAATGAACCAAATTCAGGCAAAAGAATCGACAGAAATACCGAAGAACGTGTACGATCGGATCATATCTGAGTTCAAGAGGAACAAAATCAAGAACATTCAGATGATATCAATTCCGAAGATGAAAACAATTCTCAAGAAACTTAGGTTACAACAATATTATGAACACATTCCCCATATCATAAGTAAGATGACGGGGAGACCTCCTCCTACTCTTAGCAGGGAAGTTGAGGAGAAAATTAAAGTTATGTTCAGATCTATCCAGGAACCTTTCACTAAATATTGTCCTAAAGATAGAACTAATTTCCTAAGTTATTCTTATGTCCTTCATAAATTCTTTCAATTGTTGGAAATGGATGAATTCGTTCAATATTTCCCTCTTTTGAAGAGCAGAGAAAAATTACGTTTACAAGATAAAATTTGGAAACGCATTTGTGATGATCTTAAATGGCAATTCTATCCTAGCCTCTAATTATATTTCGGTGACCCCTAACTTGTCCAAGGACAAGTTAGGCCCAGCCTTAATGGCTAACTCTTTCGCTTGATTAAATATGAATAATACATTATTCATATTAAATCTCCAAAAAATTGATATATTTACTTTATGCATATTAATCAATATTATTTAATTATTCAAATACCTAATAATTTACATGTCTATCGATTTAATTAATCCTTCTGATTTTGATGTCGTATCTACTAAATTTAGAGAATTCTTTAAAAAGAAAGGACTCGTTGAAGTCGCAGCGCAACACAGGTTGTCCATATTAGCAGCTTGTGAAGATCCAACAACTATCTCTACCTTCGATTATTGTGGAAAAGTTTGGCCCTTACCTCAAACATCACAAATGTGGTTGGAATATGAACTCTTGACTAAACCTAACACTACTGGCTATTTTTGTTTCTCAACCAGTTATCGTCAAGAAGCTAATCCTGTTATGGGAAGGCATAATTTAATTTTTCCAATGATCGAATTTGAAATTCCTGGAGATATGAATGATCTTATGAATTTTGAAAAAGAATTACTTGAACATTTGGGTTTCGGTAATAAAGATAGTTTCCCTGAAGGTAATTATTTAGATCTTTGTAAAAAATATGGTGTATCCGAATTAACTCATGAACATGAAGCAATGATGTTGAAAGAATATGGACCAGTCTTTTTCTTGAAAAATTTCCCTGAAACAACTAGTCCCTTCTGGAATATGAAACGCACCATTGATAAAAAAAATCAATCTTCAACTGCAAACAAAATTGATGTTATCATAAATGGAATTGAAACAATTGGTAGTGCTGAAAGAAGTTGTAATGTTGACGAAATGAAAAAAAGATTTTATACTATTAGTGATGGGCAATATTCTAAAATATTATTTAGTAGATTCGGAAAAGAACGGGTTAAACAAGAATTAGATGAATTCTTGTCACATAAATTTATCTGTAGATCTGGTGCAGGAATAGGTGTTACAAGAGTCATTTCCGCAATGAAGGCTAATAAATTGTTATAAAGTTTCACATGATTGCAAGTAATATACAAAATAATATAATGGAAAAATTGAAACAACCGTATTAAATCATATATTTTATTTATACTTTGCACAATTGCTTGAATAAAAAATTGATTTGTTATCTTCTATTCTAATAATATATATAAAAAATTATAAGATAATGACTGACATGAATGAATACTTTTTAAAAATATTACATAATTTTCAAGAACAGTTTAAATTCATTGAAGAAAATTTATATGTCATATACGAACATAAATTAGAAATTGGTTATAAATCAATTCAGGATTTTAAAGATTTTTGTCTCGGATCTATAAACGAAGCTCTATCCAAAAAAGATCAAGAATCAATTACACAATTAAAAACTGATGTGAATTTAATAAATGTTTTATGTGATAGTATAAAAACATTTCAAGATTCAACAAAAAGTAAAGATTATGTGCATATAAAAAAAATGCTTTTAACATTAAATCGTTTGAGATTAACAAGTACTATTATAGATAATGATGGGCAAATTTATAACATTTCAAGTTCACCTGTCGTGAATAATACTCACATATTAAATGTAGTTAGAGTTGAAAAAAATATTATATATAAATGCAAGCATGTAAGCGACGAAGATGCTAAATCATGTCACCAAAATATTATAAATTTAATTAAAAAATCAAAAATCGGTGAGATACAATGTGTGGGAAATTGTTGAGCTACAATAAAATCTAATAAATTGTTATAAATAAAAATTATCCTTTATAATAACCTCCGTACCATTGAGAAGGTTCCTCGATAATAGGATTAAATGAACTCGTCAATTGCGACATCGGGTCTGAAATCATCCATTTAACTTTAGTATCCAATACTAATTCTTTCATTCTATCTTTGATCCATTGTTTTTGTTCTAAAAATATCTTATTTAATAATTCTAATCGTTGTTCTTTATTTAATTCTGATAAATACACAGCATTAATTAATTCTTGTGGAGTCATAATGTTAAAATATTCTCTGACTGTTTTAACATCTATTTTATTCGCTTTCATTTTATTATATTTGCCTGTATACAAATTTTCAACATAATCATATTTAAATATTCCATCATTAAATTCTAAATGCCAATTTGTGAAATCTTTATTCTTATTTAAATGAACTTTAAGATCTTCACTCAAATCCATTGAAAAAATATATTTATCACTTTTGTTTAATAATTGTTTCAAATTATAATCTAATAATTTATATCTATTTTCATGACCAATATCATAAAAGTCATAATCAGTGACTACCTCAGTTGCCGATTTATTGTAAAATTTAGTAACATGGACGATATTACCATCTATTTTTGAATATGAAAAAATCATATATGGTAATTCACAAACTTCATTGATTTCATATTTAAAATATTTTGTTTGTAATTTATTAATATCCAGATTTGGTAAAATTATATTGAAACCATCTTCTAAATATTTAATTAAGCGAGTTTCATAGGTTGTACTTCGTCTTGTACCATCAAAAATATTCACCATATTTTCATAACAAAATTTACTTAATGTTGTAAAATGTACGTTAGTTCCATCGAATCCAACCGAACTACTTCCTAAATCAAAACCATGTAAAATTTCACTTGCACTATTATATAATCGCAACACGATTTGTATTTTAATATTATCCACTAATAATGTAATTGTGTTACCATTATATATAACGTCAAACTTTGGTTGAATGTATTCATCATACAAATGTTTGAATTGAGTTTTAATATCATTCACAGTCATATTTGATGCATCAATATCTGTCAATGCTGTTGCTGACGCTGATTTTTTTGACTTAAGACCTTTAACCATTTTTTTAACACCTGATGTGGCATTAACATCAGATACATCCTTCTTACAATTATCTAAAAGATGTTTAACATAATAACCAGTTTTAATTTTCTCTATATTTGAATACAAATCTGTCAATAATAATTCTACCCTTTTACATGCTTCACCTGGTGATTTAATGCCATACATAAAAAGGTCAATATCTTTAGCATGTTTATTTAATAAAATAGATCTTACTGCTCCACCGGCTACTAAAATATTATCCATATTAATAGAATTAAATAATCTGTATTTCGTGTAAAATAATGTATTAAATTGTTTTAAATCTCGCAAACATTTAACAACATCGTATTCATATCTTGGAGGCATTATAAGAGTTGGCGAATCATAATGCCATGAACTATCTTTCCTTAATTGATCTAACGTAAATAAATCTTCAGTTACGCCTGAATATCGAAATGAAGCATCGGTTTTAAGAATGTCATTAATATTTTGGTGAGTATTTTTTGTCATTTTTTGTTGTTTACTAATTATTTAATGGTTATTTTATATTCCAAATAATATTCAATTTTTCCCCAGCCAGTACGTCAACATATGAATTTCATAGATCGTTACCAAGAGAATCTTATTTAAATCTATGGAATCCATATGTTGATTTCTGGGCGAATATTATTGAATGATATTCGCACAGAAACAAACATATTGGTTTTTTAATTTTAAAAATAATTGGTAACCATATATGACTTTATATGTTTATATTCTGGCTGGGAAAATAAAAAAATTAATCATTTTTGATTGCATACAGTGGATCTGGATTAGAAATACTTTTAGGAACAAAACGTTTTGGATTTTTAAATTTTGAACCTGCCTGAGATTGATTCAATAATATACTTTTTGTTAACATTAATTGTTTCTTTTTCATTTTCCATTCATTATAATTTTTTTCGTGATGTTTCTCATAACATTCACTACAAATATATTTTAATTCCATTGTGTTATAATATGAAATATTCGAACCGTACTCATTAAATTCAACAGGAATATATATTTTTTTATTAATCAATTCAGGAAATATTTGTTTTGATTTTTCATCTAACTCATAAATTATTAAAAGTTTTGAAGAATGAAAGATTTTCAAACAATTTTCACATGGTTTTGTCGCTTTACAACATTTAATAATATTGCCCATATTTATAATTTATATGAAAACATAAAAGGTTAACAGTTAAATGAGTTTTCAATTTTTATATAATTAAAATTGAAAACTCATTTAACTGTTTTCGTATAAATTATATGTTTTCATATAATTTATAAGTATGGGTACAACTTTTACTGGATTAAATAAACATAAAAAAATCCAACAAGTAGAAACAATATCAGAAACATCTAAACAATGTGTTGGTCAAATTTGGATTGGTCGTAATGCACACCAATTAACATGTGATAAGAAAATATCTATTGATTGTGTATACACATTATTCCAAGGTGTCAAATTGAATGCTGATATCGAATATGAGGATATATGTATAGATTATCGATTTGACTATAATATTATAGCACATTGGCCTGATTGGACTTATATAATTTTAAGCGATACGGGAATTCCATTATTTGTTATTTGTCGCGATCGTATTATTCGACAATATTCAGAAACTAATCCAAAACATATATTTTTAAATGATATCATAAAAAACACTATGATCCCAGATTATATAAAAGACAACGAAACGCCACGAATAACAAATTATGAATTCAAAGAAACAGACAAATTACGACTTGTAGACCATGAACAAAATTTTTGGTATAGCAAAAAAAATACATATATGTCAACATACATTATCTATTATGGTGTGGTTTTTCATAATCACTTTCAAACCAATTATCAAGTGTTAGGTCATATTGAATACAAATATATGATATATCATGGACCAAGTAAAACTCATTTGATATTAGATAAAAATTTTATAAAGTTATATATGATCGACAGATATCAGGTATATTACCTTCCATTAAATCCTAAAATTTCTACAGAACAATTTGATTCTATTTTAGAACACGTAAAATATGCACCCGGTGGCCCAGGAGAAAAAAAGGCACACGATGATTTTAATGAAAAGCTTTAATTTTTATTTATTTTGACTTAAAAACTTGACTATAAATATAAATTATAAAATACAAAATGTCATCACTTAAATGTTTCAATTTAGTTCATTATAAAGACGAAATACAAACTACTGTTTCAAAAGAAGTTATTAATATAAATATTGACAATATAAATGTTGATGATTTGAAAAAAATTAATGTCAATATAAATGATGAATTTGTAAATAAATTATATGGTAACACTAAAATTCAAATTAATAAAAATAATGCGAATTGGTGTAATGTATGTAATATAGAAAAATTAATTATAGAAAACGAAGGAACATATGTATGTCAACAATGTGGAGAGACTAATTTAATGCATTCACAACCGAAACATACTCAAATAGAAGATGATGTGCAATTACCAGTAAATAATACTCATATTAAACCTATGTATTCATATCAAAGTTATTTTTCATCATTTGTGAGTAGATATCAGGAACATAAACTTAAAAAAATTCCAGAAGATATAATTGATGTAATTAAAAAAGACATTATATTAAATCATAATATTCATAATGTTACATGCAATGATATTAAACAAATATTAAAACAGCATAGCTATCATATGTATTATTCTGACATACTTTCAATTTATAATAAAATAACAAACAAACAATTATATATTACATCTGCCCTAGCCATTAAATTAAAAAATATGTTTGCACAAACAATAGAACCATACAAGAAATATTGTTTAAATTCAATAAATTTTATGAATTATAAATATATTTTAAAAAAATTATTAGAAATTTTAGAAGAAAATGAGTTGGTAGAATTTATTGTATGTAACATGTCAAAAGAACTTGTCATAAAAAATGATAAAATTTGGGAAAATATATGTAAAGATTTGAAATGGAAATTTATTCCGACTGTATTTATATAATGTATTCGAAAAGAATGTTAACCACTGGTAAATAAAAAATT
>Ga0206911_1093_pt1 | contig 21485 bp, 13 predicted proteins | sample Alteio_BWOrgHeat_74_FD_152956 | JGI IMG/M metagenome (GOLD analysis project Ga0206911, IMG submission 152956) | Enriched cells from forest soil in Barre Woods Harvard Forest LTER site, Petersham, Massachusetts, United States -... | ecosystem: Environmental > Terrestrial > Soil > Temperate forest >...
TATTTAGGAAAATAGAAAGGAATCTATTTGACGTAATGGATAGCGCTTACACATTTTGGGTGCTGTTTGCTTTTACCCTTCCTGTCTATTTCTACACGCTGCTATTTGAGTTTTTTATGAACGGGCAAACCCCGGGCAAGAGGCTGCGCAAGATCAAAGTGGTGAGAATGGATGGCGAGTCCCTCACACTCGGCAACTGTATCATCAGGTGGCTATTTCGCCTGATAGACATTTGGCTTGATTCGGGTAGTGTGGGTATAGTCACGGCCACTTTTTCAAATATCCATCAGCGTGTGGGTGATATCATAGCGGGAACACTGGTGATCAGCACCCGCGCCCAGGCCAATACCGATCTGTCTGCCTATGCAGATCCTAATGCTACAGGCAATATACACTTCCCACAGGTGGAAAGCCTGAAACTAAAAGATATAGAAGTAGTAAATGAGGCGTTGACCCTCTATTATGAGCAGGATAAGTTTGATTATATCCTTCTGGTATCTGCTCAACTCAAAAGGGTACTGGATGTCACGCCTGAGTTAGATGATCTAACCTTCGTCAAAAGAATAGTGACTGATTATAACCAGCTGCATCAAGTCCCCCTGGTTTAAAGAGATATTTGACGCTCAATGACCACAAATGCGAGGGCCTGTGTCTTAATATGGGAGAGTGAAAGATGAATATGGGTACCTCCCTTTTGCTCAAATACCTCTTTGGTTTTTCCGCTCAGATGAATTTCAGGTTTGCCCAGTTCATCATTTAGTATCTCTACCTCGGTGATACCCATTCCATCTCTCCAGCCAGTCCCTATTGCTTTGAAGAATGCCTCCTTGGCAGCAAACCTGGCAGCAAAGCTTTCCTCCTTCTTTTGGGACTCACAGTAGGCTATTTCACGGTCGGAGAATATCTTTTTTTTGAAAGCCTCCTTTAAGATGGCTTTCCCCACTCTTTCCACTTCTATAATGTCTGTGCCGATTCCGATGATCATTTATTACGCTATTAGTCTATTTTGCTATCCGAATTTATCTATTCGCTAAACCAATATCAAATCTATCTTTCTTTCCTCAAGGCTGGCACGTTTCAGTTTGACCCTGACTTTCTGCCCGAGTTCAAACCTCGTACCACTTCGTCTGCCAGTGAGGCGTACGTTAGACTCATCATAAATAAAATTCTCATCGCCCAGATCATCCAGCGATACCATGCCTTCGCATTTATTCTCGACCATCTCGACAAAGATACCTCGTGCAATAATGCCCGCGATGATACCATCAAACTCCTCACCGATCTTATCTTCCAGAAATTCTACCTGTTTATATTTAGTAGCTTCGCGCTCTGCCTCCATAGCCTTACGCTCCATGATAGAGGAGTTACTGCAGTATGCTTCCAGTTCTTCCAGCGATAGATTGTGCGGCTTTCCGGATAGCTCTTCATAGACCAGGCGATGCACCATCACATCAGGGTAGCGCCGAATAGGAGATGTGAAATGGGTATAATATTCCATGGCCAATCCATAGTGTCCGATATTTTTGGTCGTGTATTCAGCCTTGGCCATCGACCTGATAGCGAGATTTTCCAGCAGGTTCTGCTCGGGCTTTCCGTTGATCTTCTTGAGCAGTTGATTCATGGTCTCCGCTATCTGCCTCGGATTGTCGAACTTCAATACATATCCAAAACGTTTGGCGACCGTAGCAAATACTTCCAGTTTCCCGGCATCAGGTGCATCATGGACACGGTATACGAATGGATAATGGGCCTTATTTTTCTTTAGCTTGGAACCATATTTGGCAATAGTTTCATTGGACAATAGCATATAGTCCTCGATGAGCAAGTGTGCGTCCTTTCTTGTCTTGAGGTATATACCCAGTGGCTTACCGTCCTCGTCCAGTTTGAAGCGTACTTCATCCTTTTCAAACGCTATCGCACCGTTCTTAAAGCGTGCCTCACGTATCTTTTTTGCTATTTTATTGAGCGTTTGCAGTTCTTCTACATAGTCTCCCTTGCCGGTTTCCAGTACCTCCTGCACATCTTCATAAGCGAAGCGGCGCTTAGAGTGGATTACAGTTTTAGCGATGGTCGTATTGACTACTTTGAAAGTTTTATCAAACTCAAATATGGTGGAGAAGGTCAGCTTATCTTCATTGGGGCGGAGTGAGCAGAGGAAGTTTGACAGGCGCTCTGGCAGCATCGGACATACGCGGTCAGGCAAATAAACCGAAGTAGCACGGCGCTCGGCCTCCTTGTCGAGTTCGGAGCCTTCCCGCAGATAGTGGCTTACGTCTGCTATGTGTACACCTATCTCATAGTTGCCGTTGTCAAGTATACGATATGATATGGCATCATCGAAATCCTTCGCATCTGCAGGGTCGATAGTAAATGTCAGCACCCCACGCATGTCAAGCCTCTCCTTGATCTCTGACTGTGGCAGTTCATCCGGTATTTTATTTAGCTCGGCTACTGCATCCAGCGGAAACTCCGTATGGAAACCACTCTGGATGAGGATCATCTTCATGTCGAGGTCATTGCGCCTTTTATCATTGATGATCTCTTCGATCTCAGCTATCGGGTGCTTGCCTTTCTCATTCCAGTAGAGGATACGTGCTATGACACGGTCGCCTGTTTTAGCGCCGTTCCATCTGTCCTGTGCTACCCAGAGTTTCGCTCTGATGCTGGGAGAGTCGGCAGTGACCAGCGCAAAGCCATCGAACATTTCGACCTTGCCCGAAAAACTCTCCTGTGAGCGTTTGATGATGCGTGTGATCTGCCCTTCGGGTTTTGTCCTGCGGCCCGGTAATATCCGCACAGCGACGATGTCGCCTTTCAGCGCATGATTAAGGAATTTGGCGGGTATGAATACATCGTAGTCCATACCTGCGACCATGACATAACCCGATCCGCTTCGGGATACATCGAGTTTGCCTGTGACTTCATCACCTCGTATTCGTTCACCATCTTTGACCCCTTTTCTTCTACCGTCTGTCTCGGCTTCATATCCGGTTCCATCGATGAATATTTTTCCCTTTTGACCCACTTTGATGCGGCCTTGGGATTCGAGGCGATTGAGAGATGTTACTACCTGTTCGTTAGTTAATTTGGATAATAATATCGGAAAAACTGCTTGTACAGTGGCATTAGCACCCAGAGATTTGACAGTTTCGAAGACAAGTTCCTGGATACCGCGTTTAGGTTTAGAATCGTGAAATTTATTTTTTTGATTACTTCCTGATGAGTGCCCGGCATCGCCGGAATGATTTTTTTTCTTTTGGGGAATGAATTTACTCCCTCTTGATTTACCTTTTGGCATGTGTTTAATTAGATATGAGATTTTAGACGTGAGACATGAGATATATACAAGAAAAGTAGAGCCTGGGACAATTTTATTTTGTCTCACATCTCATGTCTCATATCTCAAGTCTATTATTGTTATTTAAAGATATTTATCCTGATGGTCGGATATTTATTTCTTGCCCACAACATGTGGAGAAGGGTTCTGAATAGCAGGAGAGGAAACTGCTTTCAAGGTGCAAATGTAGTTTATATTCAGTTAGGAACCTAATCCGCTCTGTTTGTGTTGCTGCTCAGATACGCAGGGCGATGCCCCACGCTAATGTCTTTCGCCCCTTCAGGGCTATTCAGTTCGGAGGATAATTAGTGCACAGGATACCCCATGTGATTATTAGTCCTGCGATATATTGGTAGTGCTGACCGTACTTTTGACAATGACAGGAACTTCCATCCCCATCACTTCCATCGTCCCCTTCATAGGCATATTTATTTGTGCACTATTGCTTATGCCGGTATTAATATCCAGGTCATAAAAGCCGTCATAGCCGCCCGTGAAATTTATTTTCATAGTCATGCCATTAGCCTCATAGTCATCCTTCTTTATGGTGAAATCACCTTTAACCATAATTTTGGCTATACCATTATTGACTTCTTTGAGGGTATAAGTAGTACTAATGTCAATAGGGAACATCGATTCAACAGACTTTTTTTGAGCCCAGCTATCCCCTATTTTGACAGGATTATCAGGCAGCATGTGGTAAGAAGACTCAAAACTTGAGGTCATTTTGTGCTCGTCAAAAGTCCCTTCAATTAATTTCTTCGTGCTGGCGTCCATTTTCCCTTTTTCGAGCGCTTCGATCAATTCCTTAAAGCCTTTTATTTCGACGACCTTACCTTTAGGTGTGAGTACTATAGTAAATTTTTTGCCCAATATCTTGCCAAAGGATTTTGAGAATGTTTTTGAGAACTCATTATCAGTTGTATCTTTCACATTAGAGTCATAGGACATTTGCTGGCCCATGGCATCCATATCCATCGCTACCCGTGAGTATTCACTTTCGATCTCGAAGTCCCCCTTTGATGTTATCGATTTCACCGTTTGGGTAAACTCAAACTGCATTTTTGTGCCAACCTTCATTTCCTGACCTGCTATGCTTTGATTCATGTCCATGTCCATGATCATAGATTGTTTGTAATGTTGGCCTTTTTTGAGGTTCAGCTTCAGGTCATATGTCTGAGCTGTGGATGCCAGCGTAAATACAATAAATAGCGACAATGCAATGATGTGTTTCATATCCTTGATTTTTGTTTTTAAGATCGTTGATAGGTGATACTTCTGACAGCATCCGTTACTTTTTTGACTGATGGCATATATGCTTCGACCAGATTGGCAGCATAGTGCATAGAGCTATCGGCAGCGCAGACACGACGTACGGGGGCATCCAGATAGTCGAAGCCATACCGCTGTACCTGAAATGCCACCTCTGATGCTACCGACGTGAAAGGCCATGATTCATCTACCACCACCAAACGGTTGGTTTTCTTCACTGATTCAATGATCGTATCTATATCCAGAGGGCGAATGGTCATCAGGTCTATCACCTCAGCCTCTATCCCATCTTTTGCCAGCTCATCTGCAGCGGCGAGGGCTATCTTCATCATTTTATTATATGCCACGATAGTGACATCCTTTCCTGTGCGTTTGATGTCTGCCTTGCCGATCGGGATGATATACTCCTCGTCAGGCAGTTCACATGGATCACCGTACATCTGCTCAGACTCAAAGAATATAACAGGATTGTCGTCGCGTATCGCAGATTTGAGGAGTCCCTTAGCATCGTAACCGTTAGAAGGTGAAATGACCTTCAGTCCCGGCACCGAGGCCAGCATATTGGTCAGCATCTGGGAGTGCTGCGCACCAAGCTGTCCTGCTGCGCCCTGCGGCCCTCTGAAAACAATGGGATTGCCAAACTCGCCGGCACTCATGGAGAGCATTTTGGCTGAGCCATTGATGATCTGATCAAATGCCAGGATGGCAAAGTTCCATGTCATAAACTCGACGATAGGCCGTACGCCATTCATCGCTGCGCCTACAGCTATACCCGCGAAACCTAGTTCTGATATAGGCGTATCTATGACTCTGCGCGGGCCAAACTCCGCCAGCATACCCTGGCTTACCTTATAGGCGCCATCGTATTCTGCTACTTCTTCACCCATGAGAAATACACGGTCATCACGGCGCATCTCTTCTGACATGGCCTCCCTTATGGCATCACGGTAGCGTACTTTTCTCATATTAACTTATAAATATGGAGGTAAAAATAAAAAAGGTCGGCATAATACCGACCTTTTTACCCTAAATCCCTAAAGGGACTTAAAATTCCGGGCGTCCAGTGGGATTTGAACCCACGACCAATGGTACCACAAACCACTACTCTAACCCCTGAGCTATGAACGCCATCAGATTGTGCTGCAAAAATAGGATTTCTACTGAATTATGAAAGGAGAGAGTACACAATTCGGCAATTTGAAGAAGTAAAGCTGTTTAAACTCATTAGAACTATTGATACCAAAATCGGAAAAGCGGGACACGGATGACACGGATAATACGGATTCAATAAAAAAATCTGTCTAATCCGTGTCATCCGTGACTCGTATCATCGCATTTGCATCAAAGTCCGAGCAAATCAATATCAAAACAACTTCAAAACGCTTGGATCGTCCTCCGGCTTTTTGATTTTATAACGCTCGCCATGCTGAGTAAAATCAAGGCCTTCGAGTTCATCCTCTGCACTGACACGGAGCGGTACGATTTTATCTGTGATGATATAGAGCAGATAGGAACCGCCAAAGGAGTAGATACTAACGATAGCAAGGGCAAGCAGATGATAAAGGAAAGTACTGGTATGTCCGTAGAATAGACCGACATCCTTAGCAAATATACCTGTCATGATCATACCGACTATACCGCCTATACCATGGCAGGGAAATACATCCAGCGTATCGTCAAGGTTTGACCTGTTCTTAGCATGTACTGCGAGATTGGAGATGATAGCCGATATGAAGCCTATAAAGAGAGCCTGAGGGACATTCACGAATCCGCATGCGGGTGTGATAGCGACCAAACCAACCACAGCGCCGATACAGGCACCCATAGCTGAGACCTTCTTGCCACGTGCGGCATCAAAAAATATCCAGGACATCATCGCCGCCGCAGATGCGACCACAGTAGTAGTAAAGGCAAGAACAGCTGTAGTATTAGCCCCCAATGCAGAACCCGAGTTAAACCCGAACCATCCGAACCATAGCATACCCGAACCCAGTATCACATATGGGATATTAGCAGGGTCGGAATGCTTATTGTCACTAAAACCTCTGCGTGGCCCCAAAAACATAGCCCCTGCGAGCGCAGCATAACCTGCACTCATGTGGACCACAGTACCACCGGCAAAGTCAAGTACGCCCCATTTATGCAGGAAACCATCGGGATGCCATGTCCAGTGCGCCAAGGGACAATAAATAAATACGCTAAAGAGGATAATAAATACCAGGTAAGCGTTGAATTTGACACGCTCCGCAAAACTGCCTGTGATAAGGGCAGGCGTGATGATGGCAAATTTCATCTGAAATACGGCGAACAGCATCAGCGGAATAGTAGGCGCGAGAGCCGCATTGCTATGGAGGTCTACATTTCTAAAGAAAGCAAAGTCGAGTGGATTGCCGATCAGTCCATGTATACTGGTGCCGAAACTCAGGCTGAAACCTACCGTGACCCACAGAACTGTCATGACACCCAGAGCGATAAAGCTCTGGAGCATGGTAGAGATAATGTTCTTCTTGCTCACCATACCACCATAAAAGAAAGACAATCCCGGCGTCATGAGCAGCACCAAACCTGCTGCGGTCAGCATCCATGCTATGTCGGCAAAGTTGAGATTGGCATCTTTTATATCCGTTTTTAGGTTGTCAGGGAGAAATAGCCCAACGATACAAACTATCGCAAAAATGACTATGACAGCCGAAAAACGTCTTTGTCTGTACATAAAGTAGTAATTTTATACTGCAAAAGTACCTAAATTTAAGTGAGACGGCTAAAATTAGTTATATATAAATTATAAACAAGTGATTAATAAGTTAGGTAGAAAATTGAAGACAAAGGTAAGTACCAATAGCTTTCTTTCATAATTCAAAATAGCCCCGTGCTTTAGCACGGGGATGGAAAGATATTTAGATAAGGCTTTAGCCAAACTTTCTTCCTCGGTTTGGCTAAAGCCGATCCTGTGACTCTTCTGACCCCGCGCTAAAGCACGGGGCTATTAAAAATTCAATGCAAGTAGAAGTGAAATATGAAAGAGGTTTAACAGCTTATATTGGGCGTTTTCTTAAATCTCATTTTTTCATTAATTTTATGATTATGAAATATCTCATAGAAATCGATTCCGACAGTGCAAAGGGTTCCAAACTCATGAAATATATAGATGAGCTCGGAGCTACAGAAAATGACATCCATATACTGAATGAGCCTCCTCTCACTGATGAAGAGATGGGCCTGCCGCCTACACGTAAAGTTTCCCGTGCTACATTGGAAGCTTGGCTCAAACCTGAGGACAATGAGGAGAGTCTGACTCCCGATGAGGTCTTGGCTTTAATACGTAAGGATATTGAAGAAGATAAGGCACGCAGGAAATGAAGGTGCATTATAATAAACGCGCATATAATGCAATGAGAAAGACAGCCCGGTGGGTCGAAAGAGAAAATACAGACGGCGCCGGTGAGAGATGGTATGGGAATTTGAGAAAAGAAATTGATCACCTAGCTGCTATAAAAGTTCAACATGCTATCTGCCGAGACCCCAGCTTAGCCAGATATAAATACCGTTGTTTCACTCATAAAGATAAATGGGTGGTGGCATACAAGATCGAGCATAGCCAGTTTGTAGTCTACCGTTTCATATATGGTCCTTGGTTGGATTATTGATTTTCTGCTTGTGAAGGTATACACGACAGTTTTTTGTACAAAGTCCAAACGCCAACCTAATGCTGAGAGGATTCTTCGGCTTTGACATATTTACTTTTCAAGGGAAAAGCCTCTGAATGACGCAATGGGTTTGGAGTTGAATTTGACCTACCAAACCCTACGATATCCCACCTGTATTACTGCAGCTTGAGTATCTTAAACTCAGTTCTGCGATTCTGCTGGTGTTCCTCTTCGGTGCAGTTAGATTGGACATTGCCTTCGCAGGCGCAGTTATTGACCAGTTTACGTTCACCGTATCCCACAGCTACCAGGCGCCTGGCGCTGATGCCATGTGCCACGAGATATTCCACGCAGGACTTAGCACGTTTAGAAGAGAGTTCATCGTTAGCCTTGACTGTACCACGGCAGTCGGTATGAGAGCTGAGCTCGATCTCCATAGCAGGGAACCTATTCATGAGTGCGACCAGTTTATCCAGCTCCAGGGCTGCATCAGGACGGATGTTCCATTTATCGACGTCATAGTATAGGTTATCTATTTTGATGACCATGTTTTCCTCGAGGTAGGTCATTTCAATCGTCTCATAGAGGCTGGCAGGGGCGACTTTGCCTTTTGTAGTGATGTTCTTGCAAGGAGCGTCATATTTGCCTTTCTGGCTGGCGGACTCCATGGTAGCACATATAGTATAGTCCGTCCTGTCACTCAGGTCAAATCTGCATTTGCAGTCCGCAGTCACGACACAGGTCTTCTCCTCCCCTGTTTCTTTATTGGTCAGCACTACCGTGGAGCCTACCAGTGTACCCTTGCCTGACTGTTTCACGCATATGGCCACATCTATGCCTCCGAGCTGGCTCAGGGGTATCTGTATAGACTGATTGGTTTTACTCCCGGATACGCTCGCACTATTCATTTCATGGTCTTTCTGCGTAGCGGTGACCCGATAGTTTTTGTTCTCAAGTATTGCAAAGCAAAATTCACCCTTGTCATTGGTAGTCTTAGTGGCGACCACATTATCACCATCCAGCAGCCTCACCTCTCCTCCTGCGAGCGTCACTTTGCTGATAGCATCTACCACTGTACCACAGAGGGTGACACCGGTCTTCTTAAACTTGTATATGTCATCGTCACCTTTGCCTCCGGACCTGTTTGATATTAAATATCCGCTTGTATTTTTTTCATCTATGATGTATCCGAAATCATCCGAACCGGAGTTGACAGGTGCGCCAAGGTTCTGTGTATTGCTCCAGGCTCCGTTTGCGAAGGTGGCAGAATAGACATCCAGCCCACCCAGACCCAGATGGCCGTCACTGGCGAAATACAGAGTGCCGTCCTCAGCTATGTAAGGAAATAGTTCGCGCCCTTTGGTATTGACACCGCTGCCGAGATTGATGGCAGGGCCCCAGTTATTATTCATATCCCGATAGCTGACATAGAGATCTGTCTCACCCAAACCTCCGGGCATATCCGAAATGAAATACAACCTTTTGCCGTCTTTGGACAGGGCAGGATGGCCGACTGAGTAGTCATTATTACCCAGTGGTATTTCTTTTATGTTTACCCATTTCTGCTTATTGTCATCCCAGTCGGCATGCATGATCTTTAGCTTGATGGTTTTGTCCGTGCCCGCCTTCAGGCCGTTGCCCTTATAGTTCGTGCGTGTAAAGAACAACTCCTTACCATCCGCCGATACGACTGCAGGGCCCTCATGAAATTTCGCATTCACATGGCGCCCTCTCAGTTTGTATGGTTTAGCCAGCTCGTCTTTCCCTTTATCGGCGGCATATATATCATAAAACCGGCGACCAGACCAGTCATCAGTGCGAATGACAGCCGCATCTATCCCCCTGTTTGAACTATATATGATACCATCTTTATAAAAAGCTACACCCATTTCAGATGCTGGAGTGTTTTGGGATGCGAGATTCTCCAGCGTATATACTTTGGCATCTAAGGTGAGCTGTTTCATCCGCTCAGCACCGCCACTGAGTTCTTTGGCGCGAAGATCGTCAGATGATGCTAAGCGGGCATATTCATTGAATGCTTTAGCAGCTTCATCATATTTGCCGTTTGTCCTGAGTTCGAGTCCGTAATATAGTTTGTTGACTGCCTGAGAGCCCGGTACTTTCACTATCTGTGCGTACACGGCCTCCGCGTCTGCATGGTTCTCCATCAGTACATAAGCACGTGCCAGTTTCTCTTTGATAGCAAGGTCTGTGGGAGATTTAACTGAAGCGATCCTGTAATTCTCCGCGGCTTTGGCAAAATCAAAGTTCTTCATATTGCGCTCTGCCCTCCTCAGCGCAGCAGTCTGCGACCATACTGAACCGTATATCATCATCAAACCTATCATCACTATGCTACTCTTTCTACACTTCATCTTTAGGATTTTCGGGGTTAATTATATTGTGATAATGCTTTTAGAAATAGCGTACATAGCGTGGGTTGACAATTTTCTTCTTGCGGAAATCAAAATCAAATCCAGCCATGACCTCGTGGGATCCCGTCGTAAAATGTGAGATAGGTGACACTGTGAGGTCATACGCATAGCCTACACGGAGCTGCTTAGTGATATTGATAGCTACCATAAAACCATAAGAGTCAGAAAGGCGGTAACTGACACCTAACCACAGCCTGTCTACGAATATAAAGTTGGCATTGAAGTCCAGGCTGATAGGGGCATATTTCGGAACATACTTCAGGAGAATGGATGGGGCGAACCTCACTTTTTTGCCGAGCTCAAATACATATCCTGCCGTGGCATAGAGGCTGGTATACTGATGTGCGCTATCTATACTGCGCTGCCACACTTGCCCTTTGGTCGAGAGTGAGTTTGACAATATCTCCGGCACGGATACACCGATGAAAAACTTCTCGCTGTATACATATATCCCTGCAGATATATTGGGCAGCCACAGGTTTACATTATTTTGAAAACTCACATCACCGGGTTGAGCCAATCCTACATCACGAAGGTTCGTGCGGATATTGGTAGCGCTGACTCCCAGGCCGAGCGATATTTTTACTTTTTTCGCTTTACCGACAGGTATACGGTAGGCAAAATTGCCTTCCAGTTTATCTGAATGCACCACTGTATAGTGATCAGAGATAAAAGATAATCCAAGCGCGACATTGTTATTTTTCAATGGAGAATGTATAGCAAACGAAGCGGTCTGAGGCGATCCATCGACATTGACCCACTGCCACCTGTATAGACCTACCATGCTTAGCGCCTCTCTGCTGCCAGCATAGGCCGGGTTAAACATCAGGCCGTTAAATCTATACATGGTATGCTGGGGGTCCTGCTGAGCACTAGCCATGTATGAGGCCGCTATTAAAGTTATGATCAAAAATTTTCTCATCTGTATAATAGTTTTAGCTTGTTCTCTATGATTATCTCTGTATGACGATATAGCCCATCCTGTCATGCGTGGCACCATCATTAAATTTAAAAATGTACCAGTACGACCCATCGGGCAATGGCTGTCCGTTTTTCTTCCATGTCCCGTCAAAATTATTCTGGTAGCCGTTATTATCATTTCGCCATACTTCATCCCCATACCTGTTATACACCAGCAGCTGTGACAGCGGGAACTGATCTGCCGAGGTGATCACAAAAAGATCATTGACACCGTCACCATTGGGAGATATGCCCTGAGGTATATACAATCTCGCCATAGGCAGTATCACCAGATATACTTCTGCTGAGCTACAGCTTGTATCCGTACCCACCTGTGCACATATGGTGTAGCAGAATGAATCAACGCCTACAAAAGACAGTGTATCGCTTCCGACCGGATCTACCGGATAGTCATGCGCAGGCGTGTATAGTATGATATTGCCGCTGTCTATGGCCACTGTACCATGCTGCGCGCCCGAGCATAGAGAGATATACTCACCGGCAGTGCGGGTATCATTGACGGTCACGCTGATAGTGATGGCCGAATCCTCCTGAGTGGAGCCGTTATCGCTTCGCGCGAGAACAGGTACAGTGACGACCACATAGGAACTGGCACACTGAGTAGGGTCATTTGAATTGCAGATAGTATACCGGAAAGTATCTATGCCTGCAAAAAAACTGTCAGGCGCATAGCATAAAGAGCTGTCACTGATCTTTGATATCTGGCCCCCTCTCGTAGTCATTGAGTCAAAGGAAGTCATGGTAATGTCATCTCCGGGGCTGACAAGGATATCATTTGAGAGTACATTCACACTGCTACAGGCAGATGACCAGTTGTAGTTTATGGCGTCATGAGCGGCGATGGGTGCGTGATGTACCGGTATGACAGTGATAATGAGCAGGACAGTATCGCAGACGGGTGTTTCAGTGCATATTACCACCTGCGCTGTCTGCTGGGTACGAGAGTGTAGCGGTGGAGTGATAGTGACACATGGATTTATGCCCGGGCTGACAGAGTTGGCTATGACAGTATCTACAGCAGCATTGATAGAAGCTATATATACCTGCGGGCTATCAGTAGCTGTATAAGCGAAACAATACATCAAGCTTGAATCCTGATAGACAGTAGCATACAGCGTATCAGCCGGAAGGTGATTACCCCCGTTAATTATGACAGGAGGAGCATTGCAGCTATCCACATACACATGAACTGCTCCTATATTGCACAGGCTCGGATTACCATTGTCACAGGCCTGATAGAAAAACATATCCGGCCCTGCATAATTGAGACCTGGCGTGTATTGCACATCAGTACCATTGAGCACCACTGCTGTACCATGTGATGCCTGACCTGTGATAGCCTGAACTGCCACAGTCAGACCTTGTGGTGAGTAATCGTTTGCCGCAGGGTGGATGACGACGGGATAGTTCCTGCATACATGAGTGCTGTCAGGATTGACTATAGGATTGAGGCCATTGCATGGATAGTTGGTAATATTAATAGATACATAATTTGTATCGCAGAAACATGAATTACAGATAGAATAATGCACGAGGTCAGTTTGACCCGCTTTGGTAGAATCCGTACATGTATAGTGCAACATATTATTTACGATAGAGGCAGTGCCATAAGCCGGCGCATCCAGCAGGGTGACAACCAGGTTGCCGCCATTGATAGGTATGCTATCATTACCCGTGATATTGAAGATGCTGGTACAGTTGATGGAGTATCCGGCATATTCCACATCGGCATTAGCTTTAGGCTTACTACATGGCTTCTGGGTGACCCTGAAGATGGCATAAGCCGTATCACAACCGCAATCTGTACATATCTGGTATGACAGCGAGTCCTTGCCAAATCCATTTGGGCCTCCGGTATAGGTAACGGTAGTACCCGAAACACTGGCGGTACCGCCAAATTTCGGATGAGTCAGAAGTGTCACCGTAGTAGTGCCAAATCCCGTAGCGTGAAGGTCATTGGTAGCCAGATTTCCTGATACTGACGACTCCTGCTGTACGGAGAATGTGTCATTGACTGCTACTACTGTCTGGCATGTGATGACATGTAGATAAACAAAAGCTGAATCGGTATTGGCACCTGCAGGGCATGTATCGCGCTCCAGGTAGACGAAGGTATCCGTACCTACATATCCTGATTGTGTGGAGGTATATATGATCTGTTCCCCGGATACTGTAGCCGTCCCATGCCTCGGATTATGCAGGATGGTCAGAGTGAGTGGCCCACCAGCGATATTCTGGTCATTGGATGTCACATTGAGTGAAAGCGGCAGGTTATTATATACTGTATCATGATCTGCTACAGCCAGAGGTGGAGGACAATATGGTTTGACCGATACAGATACGGATGCCTGACCGCAGCTGCCACAAGAGTCGCATACATTGTAGCTATATAGATCCGTACCTGTGAAACCCGGATCAGGTGTGTATTGTATCGTTGAATCATTCAAAACGACTGCCGTACCATGCAGGGCCTGCTGAGCGATGGAGAGTGAATCGTTTGTGATCTCTATTCCGCTTCCGAAAAATGTGGCGTCATTGCGGGTCACCACCGTACCGACAGGCACATTCTCAAGTGTAGAATCTGCATCCACGATAGGAAAAGGTACCGGACATTGGCCATAAGAAAAATTGGCGGCGGATAAAAGAAGGGAAACGAAGATTATTTTATGTAGAAAAGAGCTAAAACGAGCAGGGTTGATATATTTCATGTGCTGATTATTGTGACAAAAATATGTTTAAATAGATTAAACGCAAAAATATTTATGTACACATATATAGGGGTTTTATGGAAGCTATTTAAAATTACCCGAAATACATTGTTCTACCCCGAGCAAATCCCCTAACCCCCTTTATAAAAGGGGAATAACAGCCACCTGAGTACATCAAAACAGTTGATAGAATATAATGATTTCCATGCTTGTAATCTTTATGGATAAAATTAAAAAAGTGCCTATGCAATGAAGTGATTATGTGCTAAAAACAGGCATGCCTTATCAGTACATTTCATTGGCATTGGGGAAACTTCTGCTTTTAACATCTGCGACGTATCCTGCTACCGCATTGCGCATCTGGTCTGACAGCTCTGCATACCTTCTCACAAACCTCGGACGAAACTCCTTATTGATGCCAAGCATATCATGGGATACCAGTACCTGTCCATCGACTCCGGGGCCAGCACCGATACCTATCACAGGTATGGAGATAGTTTTGGCTACCTCTGTGGCCAGGGTAGCAGGTATTTTCTCCAGAACTAGCGAGAAGCAGCCTATTTTCTCCAGCAGGATGGCGTCTTCTTTAAGCTTCTGTGCCTCTTCTTCTTCTTTAGCGCGCACATTATACGTTCCGAACTTATATATAGACTGTGGTGTCAGCCCCAGATGCCCCATGACGGGGATACCAGCAGTGAGGATACGCTCGACTGACTCCCTGATCTCACCGCCTCCTTCGAGCTTCACTGCATGTGCGCCGGCCTCCTTCATGATACGTATAGATGACTCCAAAGCCAGTCTTGAGTTTCCCTGATAGGAGCCGAAAGGCAGGTCGACCACCACCAGCGCCCTAGATACCGCACGTACCACTGATGCCGCATGGTAGATCATCTGGTCCAGCGTGATAGGCAATGTAGTCTCATGCCCCGCCATGACATTGGAAGCGCTATCACCTACCAGTATCACATCCATACCTGCCGCATCGATGATCCCCGCCATAGAGAAGTCATAAGCCGTAAGCATAGCGATCTTGGTGCCATTCTCTTTAAACTCCTGAAGGGTATGCGTAGTGACGCGTTTGATCTCCTTATTGATTGACATATTACCTGGTTTGTGATGTAAAAGAGTATAAAATTTGTCAATTCAGAGATAAATATCCCGAAAAAGTCAACGGCCAACAGTCAACAGTCAACGAATACCGCTTTCTAGCCCACGATTGAAATCGTATGCTATGGCAGCAAAATAACTTTATACTAATCCTTTATCTTAGGGGAGTCTTCAGGCTTTGCTGGCTCAGGAGGGGCTTTGAGTTTCTTTTTCCTGGCTATACGATGGAAAAGATCCGCCCAGTTGTCAAAGTCCTGCCGGAATGATATACCGATACCGGTCTTATTTATATTCCTGTTGTTAAAGTTATCATAATCGTTACGGTTATATGTCTTGGCGCGCCATGCACCTTTTTTATCCAGTACATATTCTACCTCAAAGTCTCCTGTGGCATAAGCCGTTTTGTTGTTGGTCGTCACTCCGGGGTTTGGATTTTGATAATTATCTCCAAAATCGACATTACCACCTACATTGACTGATAGACGGTTATTGAAAAATTTCTTTGACAATGCCAGTTGTACTTCCTTTCGGGCGTTAAGGACATCTGATGAAGTCGGCGTTGGCACTATCACTGAAGTCTGGTCATATGTCTGAAAATTCAGTAAGAGGTCCAGGCCCTTCACATTCAGATTATCAAAGAAACTACCGGTGTACATGGAGAGCTGGGAACTGAGAAACTCGCTAATGGTATTGGTAGCAGAGTTGCCTATCGATCTGCCGCTGGTGATGGCATCGGTAGAAGAGTTGCCTGCCGGGAGGAACCTATTCATCACCAGTAGCCCAAACACTTGTTTATTCATTTCAGATTCGGTGGTCCTCATCAGCTGCATCTTATTATCTACATAAGTGCGTATAGAAGGGTCAGGATCTATAGGCCGTATATCAAATGATATTTCAGGACTTTGAAGCACTCCCTTCATTCTCAGGAGCAGGTCGACATTGATCCTGTTTTTGGCGCGTGCGTCCACATCACTACCGCTCACTACACCATTGGCCACAAGCAGGTCAGAGATCAGGTCATAGGTAGAGGTCTTGACATGATAAACTGCATCTGCATCTAGCTGTGCATTATTGACATCTCCCCGGAAAGTAATGGTGCCGCCTTTGTCCAGTTCGAATTTCTTATTTACTATGTTCTGCATGGTAAAGAGGTAGTTCCCCTCATCGATCTCATAGCGCCCGTATATCGAAAACTCACCTGACCGCAGTATCTCCACTTTGAGGTCTCCTCTCCCTCTGGTGCTGAGGATATCACCTGTCGCTGGGTCCAATATGATATCCAAAATACCATCTGAGTTTACATCCAGGTCAAGGATAAAATTCACCCCTTTCACTTTCACGTCTTCTTTCCGCTTTGCTTTTATCGAGTCTTTTTGGGAAGGCACGAAATGATAAAATGAATATTTGTTTGTCTCGTACGTATTAGTGATAGGGATAGCGCAGTGAGTGCCCCGCCTGACCTGACAATATGCCCTGACTGTGACTTCGGGAATCGTCCCCGTGAAATCCACCTTCCCTTTTGCGATACCATTACCATAAAATACCGGCATATCTTTGACATTGGTATTAAGTATCTGCATCTGCTCAGTAGCCACATGCAGGTCGAGTGTGACCCTTTTGAAATGTTCATAATATATTCTCCCGTAACCTGAAGCTTTATTATTGAAACTATCCATGACATCTATAGAACCTAGATCCACATAGCCGTCATGGAGCTCTATGTCCTCGTTTTTGATAGTATATGTGGTATTCAGATAAGTAATATTGACCCGTGCATCATTGATCCTCAGGATGCCGCTCAGGTCCAGCCCCTTCAGGGGGCCATGGAGGTTTAGCTTAGCTGTAGTAGTACCGGTCACATGCCTCACATATTTGGCAAACAAGGAATAGTTTAAGAAAGCCATATTAAGCGAGGTAATGTCAGCATCGAGACTGAGATTATCATTGGTCAGATCGTAGTATCCCTTTATGGCCATATCGCTCTTGTCACCATATAAAGCCGCCCCGATATTTATCTTCTTTTGTGCATTGTCGAGAGTGCTGTTTACTTTGATCAGGCCGATCGGTATCTTGCCGAGATAGAAGTCTTTTAGTTCAAGGAATCCTGTCGGGGCAGGATTTGAGAAGACATCCTCCACTTTTAGCGAGCCGTTCAGCGTCCCTTTGAGGTCACGTATATTACTATTGAAGATGTTTACGAAATCACCAAGTGAAGTCTCATTGATCGAGAGGTTAACCGAAGTAGATGTGTCATTTTTCAGGTATGACTCCAGGCGTATGGACTGTGCACCGCTCGCGAATACCAGGCTGTCTGTAGTGATGCGTTTACCGTGTATGACGATACGATTATTAGGGCCAAAAGCCCACTTATTGCCTCCCAGCCAGACCTCAGATGGCAGGAAGCGTATCTCTGCGCTGGATTTGAGAGGCCGGAGGAATGCACTAATGTCAGCTCTATTAAATTTTCTGGCATCAGATACCCGCAGGTCAGACCTGAACTCATCCCCCACTGAATATGAATGCAATGCCAGTTCATCCATCATCAGGCTATCTCCTGAGTAGAGGTTATCTACTTTGACCACTACATCTATCTTCCCATTCTTCGAAGCGACATTCAGGTCCAGGGCCTCCACCCGATATTTGTCAAAAACGAGTTCAGGCAGTTTTCCATTTACATTCAGGATATGATTGACACTATTGAATTCGCCGGAAATTGTAGTGTTCAACACCTCTTTGAATCGTGGATCAATGACCCGGCTGATCGCGGAGGAGTCGTAAATGCGTATATCAAAAGTAAACTGCTGTGGCGGTCCCTGTGCGGTATCTTCATAGTCCTTGGTGAAAGTATAATTGACATAACTCCGCAACGCCTTAGGCAGTCCGGTGAATGAATAACGTCCGGTGATACTCCCATCTATATTGTCCGTTTTCAGTTTGATCTCTTTCCTGTCGTCAGCCAGTACTGAGGATGTCATCGTCACATTTCTCATGACCACTGACTCATGCCCATGCTGTAGATAGATATTTTTAAGCAGGAGTGCCCCGATCATATCGTCCGGTTTGCGGCCTGAGAAATCCGCTGTCACATCTCCGCTCAGATTGAGTGTGTCTTTTGTGATATGGAGTTCCCGCAGGTTCGCATTACGCAGGGTAGCAGCGAAGTTATAACGTGGCACCTGTCCGGCCATATCCACTGTGCCCATAAAGTCGGCATTCAGGTATTGGTCCTTCACGACCAGACTACCACTGAAAAACTTTCCCCGGACCAATCCGTTTACCTTGATGTCTTTGTAATCATAGCCCCGGATAGTAAGGTCAGATACATCGCCGACCATCTTAGCGTTGAGTGTCTCCAGTTTGACACCTCCGCCTTCAAGGGTTGCAGTAAGGCTGACCTTGCCGTATGTCACCTGATCGCCAAACCACTTCCCGAGATCAAAATCTTTTAATGCCAGGTCGCCTGAGTACGCGCTCTTAGCATCCTTCTTGTTGTATTTGAAATTGATGTCGGAAGTAGCCGATCCTATATCAGTATACAGCTGTCCTCGCGTCACAAAATCAGATATGAACCCATCAAAGTCTCCGCTGAAACTGATCCTGCCCAGTGTATTTAGATTAGGCGGAAACATATCGCCGGGATATATGAGCCGCAAATCACCGGCAGTAGTAACAAACTGGTCTATCCTGAAATTCAGCGATGTCTCATTGATATTCGGAAGGCCGCTGCTATAGAAGTTGCACTTCATGTATGTGCCGGTGGCGGTGCTTAGCACTATATTTTTTCCCTGCAGGTCATCTATCTTGCCACTTAGTTTGCCGGATATATTGATGGTGTTGTGTGCCAGGGCATCCTGACCATTGAAGAAGTAGTTAATATCCTTCATTGAAAGTGATGTCTCATGCAGATCAGCCTTGATCGTGACCTTATGCATGAACTCTTTGAAGTCCTCAAAGTCGCCATACGAAAGCGACAGATAACTATTGAGCTTGCTATTGCCTGTTTCGAGGGATAGGTTTCGCAGGCTTATTTCATTGATGGAAACCTTCGCCAGGCCCGATAGTTTTTTGATCTGAAAACCACTTTTCTCCATCGCAGTCAGCGATTTTATACTCAGGTCAATGGAATCCCTGAATATCGTTCCTTTGGCGGTTTTGAGGTTTACATCGATCAGCCCGAGATGCGCAAAGTCCAGTCCTTTTCTTTTTCCGGCCCTATTTATGTCATAGTATGAGAAACTGGAGTTAGTGATGGCTACCCCATCCCATCTGACCTCCCATCCCGGTGGCAGAAAGCGGAACGCCTCTGAAGGAGGAGGATTCAGCCTTTCATCTTTGCCTAGTACTGTCACAGATGCCCGGACCCCGTCTATTGAGACATTATGGATGTCCACCAGTTTTTTCTGCAATGCCAGTTTATTGACGCCGATATTGCAGTCCGGTATGAGTACTGTGATCAGCAAATGCTTTTTGACATCCTCAAACCTGAAGTCAGTATTAGAAAGTTTAAGGCTCTCAAGTTCTATCAATAGCGGGTTAGCTTTTGATTTTGATACAGTATCAGGTGCGGGTTTCGTTTTATTGACCACGACATTCTTTGTATCGGCGAATAATGCACTGAGGTTAAGATGGCCGGCGGTATCATTCTTCAGGTATATCTTAGCGTCCTCCATAGACAAGCCTTTGATCTTAATTTGTCTGCCCAGAAGGCTCCAATATGACACCTCTGCCCTGACACTACTGGCGTACATCATCGTATCACCATTGCGGTCTGCTATATAGAAACCTTTCAGGTCTATGTCCCGGAATAGGTTCCACTGGAAACTTTTGATCTCGACCTTAGTGCCTAGTTTGCCGGAGAGGTAGGCGACAGCCTTTTGAGCTATATAATTCTGGACTGCCGGGATGCGGAGGCAAAGCGTCAGACCCCCACTCAAAAGCAAGATACTCAGCAATATCCACCCAGTAATTTTAAAAAATCTCTTCATTCTAACAGTCAACGCCCGATAGCGCCCCTAAAGTATAGCTACTACAGTTCTTTAAGAACATTTATATCTTTAATCTTTCCTTTCTTTGCTGCCCGATGCCTACAATACTAGCCATAGAATCATCCTGCGACGACACCTCTGCCGCCATATGCAAAGATGGCAAAATCCTTGCCAACGTCATTTCATCCCAAAAGGTACACGAGGCCTGGGGCGGAGTGGTCCCCGAACTGGCCTCCCGCGCCCATATGAAAAACATCATCGTCACCGTAGATATGGCTATGCGTGAGGCAGGTACGAGCCGTGAGGAACTGGATGCTATCGCCTTCACACGCGGGCCGGGACTGATAGGATCGCTGCTGGTCGGAGTATCGTTTGCCAAGGGACTGGCCATGGCGCTGGACCGGCCACTCATCGAGGTAAACCACATGCAGGCACATGTCATGGCAAATTTCATCGATGAAACGCCTTCCTTTCCGCATATATGCCTGACGGTGTCAGGAGGACACACGCAGATCATACTGGTGCGGGGCCCACTGGATATGACGCTGATAGGTGAGACGCTGGATGATGCCGCAGGTGAGGCCTTCGATAAATCTGCCAAACTCCTCGGCCTGCCCTACCCGGGCGGTCCGATGATAGATAAACTCGCAGGCTTAGGCGACCCGATGCGATTCAAATTTGCAGAGCCGCAGATCAAGGGCTATGACTATAGCTTCAGCGGACTGAAAACTTCGATCCTCTACTTCATACAGGCGCAGACGAGGCTGAATCCCGACTTCGTCAAAGATAACCTCAATGACCTCTGCGCCTCGATACAAAAGACCATCGTGGACATCCTGCTGAAAAAACTAAAGACTGCGGTACTCGAGAACCATGTCACCGAGATAGCCCTCGCAGGTGGCGTATCTGCCAACTCCGAACTAAGAAGGAGATTTGAAGAACTGGGCAAAGCGAATAACTGGCGGACACATGTACCCCGCTTCGAATACTGTACTGACAATGCCGCCATGATA
>Ga0206911_1089_pt2 | contig 21455 bp, 15 predicted proteins | sample Alteio_BWOrgHeat_74_FD_152956 | JGI IMG/M metagenome (GOLD analysis project Ga0206911, IMG submission 152956) | Enriched cells from forest soil in Barre Woods Harvard Forest LTER site, Petersham, Massachusetts, United States -... | ecosystem: Environmental > Terrestrial > Soil > Temperate forest >...
CGCTCTTGGTGTCGACACTCCCGCCAATCAGTCACCTACGATAATGTCAATTGTCAGGGGTAAAATCATTCCATGAAACTGAGCTCGGTTTGGCGGTTGTACCACCTGAAAGCAGGGAAGCAGAGCCCCTCGCCCTTACTCCGGCCCAGGCCAGGCTAAGGAAGATGGTTCTGGACACCGTCCCCTCACCCCACTCAAAGCGGAACTATGCCAAAGCCCTCGACGACCTCTTCGCCTTCTGTGCCAGCCGGCCTCTCTCCAGGTCCTTATTAATGGAGTGGCGGGCGGGCATGGAGTCGCTCTCGCCCTCCACTATAAACGTTCGGCTCTCTGCAGTCCGAAAAATGATCGGAGAGGCGCGGAAGAACGGCGTGCTCGGGGCCGAGGAGGCCGCGACCCTGACCGAGGTCCCAAACATGAGCCAGAAGGGAACCCGGCTGGGGAACTGGCTAACCCGCGAGCAGGCCAAAGAGCTGTTGGCCGTCCCCGACCGATCGACCCTCAAGGGCAAACGCGACTACGTGATCCTGGCGCTTCTGGTTGGCTGCGCCCTGCGGCGGAACGAACTGGCCGAGCTTGAAGTCGAGACCATCCAACAAAGGGAGGGGCGCTGGGTCCTGGCCGATCTTGAAGGGAAGGGAAGACGCATCCGCACCGTCGCCATCCCGATCTGGGTCAAGCATGGCATCAACGCCTGGATGACTGCGGCCGGCATCGAAGATGGCCGGCTGCGTTCGGTCTCGAAGAGTGGGAAGATCAATCGCGACACCCTGAGCGACTGGGCGGTCTGGTCAGTAGTTGAACAGTCATCGAAGCAGATCGGGATCGAGCACTTCGGCGCCCACGATCTCCGTCGCACCTGCGCTAAGCTCTGCCGAAAGAACGGCGGGGATCTCGAACAGATCAAATTCCTCCTCGGCCATTCCTCGATCCAGACGACCGAACGCTATCTCGAGATCGCCGTAAACGACAACCTGGGCTGTAGTGGAGAGTGCGGCTCCTCCGCCGGATTTTGAGACCGTCACAATTTTACGAGCGGGTGCTAATATGCAAACACCTTGCACGGGAACAAGTTTGGTTTCAGCAAAGATGCGACCCGAACCCCAATTTGACTGAGCATGGCAACAGATGAGAACCGAGGAAAACACTATGGAACAGGGAACAGTGAAGTGGTTTAACGATGCCAAGGGGTTTGGCTTCATCAGCCGTCAAAACGGCGAAGACGTTTTCGCACATTACTCCGCAATCACATCGAGCGGCTTCAAGAGCCTCCAAGAGGGTCAGGCTGTGCAGTTTAATGTGATTAAGGGGCCTAAGGGCTGGCAGGCAGCAGACATTCAGCCTCTTTAAATTGCTTACTTCTTTGCGAAGAGGGACCGGCTTAGCAGACTCGCGGTGAACACCCCCCGGTAAGGATTCGTGTTGGATTGACACACTCGGTTGTGACTGGGGACACCTCAACATCAGGTAAGCGCACGGACGTTATCATCGACAAACTTGGGCGCCCTGGCGGCAATAGGTACCCTTGCTGCCCCCTTGAATCTGGACACCACCCGAGCGCAGTACCGACGAAATTCCGGCCGTTCGATCAGCGTGTTGCACCGCGAACTGACCCAACAGCTGCAGACTCTGATTGAATATTTGTACCGCGCTTGAATACCGATTTGTCTGGCCGACATTTGCCACTCCATTGTCTGAATTTGAACTGGCTTGCGAAGATGCAAAGGGCTCGGGTCCAGACACATCTTGCGAAGACAAAAAGGGATTGCGCTCAGATGAGTCTAGCGAAGATGCAAAGGGGTCGGGTCCAGACACATCTTGCGAAGACAAAAAGGGGTTAGGTCCAGACGAGTCTTGCGAGGCCGAGTTGCCGGTCGGTGTCGAGGCGTTCTGTGCAAATTGAGCAGGGGCACCCGGGCCGCCAATTTGCAGGAGCTGCTGTGCGGTATAAGTGGGCACTATGCCATCCGGGGCGGGTTGAGCTGCATATGCCCTTGCCTGTGCAAGTGCACCGGGCGTGGCCGCGATCAAATTGTCAGCGGCCTCTTTCACCTTCTGCAAAATCACAGCCTCGGCACCGCCGATATCGCCGGAAGATTGAGAGTCTTGGCTCTGGAGCCTCTTTAGGGCATCGGAAATAGAACCCGATACACCCTCTGCTTCCCCTTGCATTTTCTGTATTTCGGCAACTCCGGCAGTCACATCGGCAGCCTTCTGGCTTTCCTGAGTTTGCTTACCGCTGGGCAATTCTCCGCAAACTACTATTCCGAGCGATGCAGAAAGTGAACACGAGACCTTGTACCATTGGTCTCCGTGGTCGTGAGCCTCCTCTTGCTCAAGCGCCTCTACCCGCGAATTCAACTTTTGCTTTGGCGCCTGTCCCTGTCCTCCTGCCATCGCGGTGAAAGGGAAAATGCCGACAAAGCAAAGAATGCAAGCCAAACGGTTTTTCATACTGCGACCTCCGACGTATTCCGGAGCCCCATTGACTGTTAGACCAATGATCATATACGACTGATAGCAAACCAGAGCCTTAGGCAGTGAATTTGGGCGTCATTGTGCAGGTTGAACCATGGAAAAGCACACCTCGATCGCGTGGGGCCCTAGCATATTGACGCTGGCTATTGCTTGGTGGACGGCCGGCCTGCAAGGACAAACGAAACCATCTACTGCGACGGCAAACAGCAAAGCCGGTGCGATTCTTGTAGATACCGATGATAGCTGCCGACTTGTCCTCGATGGGCAATATGAAGGAGTGGTCAAGCCGGACGAATCGAAGAAAGTCGCAGTTGCCATCGGGGAGCACATTCTGAAATGCACAGTGGAGGGGATACCCGATCTCGCTTGGCGAAAAGTGGTTGATGTAAAGGACTCGAATCAGGTGGCAATCCTAGTTTCATTGAAGATTGCTCATATTCAATACGCAGAAGCGACCGCGCAGCTGGAGAAATCCAATGCCAACTCGCAGTATATGCAAGCTACCGCGCTCATTCGTGACAGACGCTTCCTTGAAGCGTTACCCCTCATGACCCGCGCATGTGACGCCGGAAATCCGGCGGCCTGTACGGACGAAGGCAAGATTGAAATTAGCTTGGCCACGAAGCCAGAAACTAAGGAAGACTTTACCCGCGAATTGACTCTATTCCGAAAGGGCTGCGATAACGGTGATCCCCGCGGTTGCACTGAACTCGCCCGCCAATTCCAATTATCGACGGCGAGGGGGTTCGGAGCAGCCGTGAAGCTAGACGACTTGATCCTTCTTGAGAGAAAGGGTTGTTATGGAGGTGATGCGCACGGTTGCACTATGCTTGCGGTTTCGTTGTTGGCTGTGGAGCCTCGTGACCCTGCGCTAATAATTGACGTGGAGAATAGAGGCTGCGCCGGAAGTGATCCCATGGCATGCGAGTCTCTCGGTGAGAGATACGCTCTTGGTGTCGACACTCCCGCCAATCAGGCAACGGCAAAAACGTTTTACCTCAAGGCCGCCGCACTCTACAAGGACGAATGCGAAGCCGGTGAGGGTATCTCCTGCGTATTTCTGGCAAGCCTTTACAAGTATGGCAAAGGCGTACCTGAGAATGCAGCCGAAGCCGATCGATACGATCGCAAGGCTTGTAGCTTGAAAAAGCTTTTCTGCAAAAACCAGTGACGAATAGACGTGTCGGGCGGGTGGCCATATCTCCGCATATTTTTGAGCTTGCGGCGAAATATAATCTGAGAAATGGATACCGGCAATTCCACTGCATCGAAATCGTCCGAACAGGAAAACGCCGAACTCGCTGTCGTGGAGAACGCAAAGTGGATCGATGGGATCCTCTGGTCAATGTGCCTAGTCGCTACCGCATTAATCCTCCTCAAGGCGCTCGGAAAGCGCGAGTTTAAATGGCAGGACATCACGTTCGATACCTCGATGGCATGGATTGTGTTCTCGATTCTGACCGTGGCGCACCTCTACTCCGCGCTCCTTGTTATAAGGTCCTTGCGACGCCTTTGGCCACTTGCAGACGCGCTGAGCAGGCGTCGTCTGTTCGATAAGATCACATCGACCGGTGGCGCGTTCGTAAGGGGCTTAGTGGCGCGTACTCAATGCATTGACGACTGGACTCTCTACGTTCGGTACAAGATGGACTACCGGGACCCGAGTGCCTGGTTGGCACTGGGGTCTCTTCCCCTACTCGTCGCAGCAATCACGCCTTTCTCGATCAGTAGAGCATTTATCTGGTGGCTCATCTTGGGCATTATTCTTGCTGAATTGAACTGGATCATCGGTTCTCATTGGGTGATTGCACTGAGTGATCTTTCTGGGGAGTGGCAGTTCGACGAGGAGTATTGCAACCGGAATGGGTTGGAAGCTTCGCTCTACTTCCGCAAGTCCGATCGGGCTGGAATCAGAGTTATTGGTATGCAGAGCGGCGGGTTCGGTTTCGAGAGAGTCGGCCCGCTCGTGTTTCCATTCTGGCTAGTTCTGAACGCGGGAGTGATGGTCGCTTCAGTCCCAGCGCGTATCATCTTGATGATTTGGATGGCCGTTGACCGGTTTCGCAACAGGTAGCAACAGGTAAAGGAAAACCCAGAGTCGTTGAGATTAGCAGCCAGGAAGCGGTCCTCAGGCCTGCTTATCAGAACTGGCGTAGCGAGAGACCAGTAAGTTGGATCATCGACTGGTCAAGTGAGGCCTGAATCGCTACGGTACTCACCGACGTGCGAAAAAGTCCTCACAACTCGGCTAGTCGTCAGCTAAGCCGAGATCTTTCTTGGAAGGTGTACTGACACCTTCCACTACAACGCCGGTATAGGACTGTGTGAGCAACTCCTGGATTCGCTGTTCGGAAAACTTCCAAGCCGCGGGGATGGCATCGACAGTGCCGGCACCGTGAGCACGCGTCGTCCACTCCTGGTGTTCGTACAAGATTGTCGGTTTTCCTTTACCTGTAGAAATTAGGTAGTGGAGGCGCAGTTCTGTTCCTTTACCTGTAGCAATTCTCTTACCAGTAGAATTGTGGACATCGATTAAAGAGCGCAGTTGGCATGGCAATTGCAGTGCAAAGCGCTCGCTGGGACGTCTCTGAAGGCTCTAAAACGCATGCGCGATTGTTCTACAGGATAGCCTAAGTCATTTGTCATCAGCAAATGGATTCTACAAGTAAAGGAAAACTGACAGGCGGGAAGGTCGGCGAGAGCCTGAGCGACTGGGCTGTTTGGTCGGTCGGTAGTTGAACAGTCATCGAAGCAAATCGGCATCGAACACTTCGGCGCCCACGACCTGCGCCAAACTCTGCCGGAAGAACGGCGGCGATCTCGAGCAGATCAAGTTCTTGCTGGGGCACTCTTCCATCCAGACCACCGAACGCTATCTGGGGTCGGAGCAGGATATTGAGATCGCGGTGAACGATAATCTGGGACTGTAGGCTTTCAGGGTGAGCGCCTCTATTGCGCAGACGCGGCCTGAAGTATCTTGGAATGATTCTGCAACGTTAAGGCCTGGTGGAAAGAACGCCGGACAATGAAGCGTCGAGTCTGCTCCTACGACATGTTTGCCGTCCCGGACCCTTCCTTCGTCCTGAAGGATACGGTCGGCGAGATGTACTTCTGCAATTTGCGCTGCTTCTGTGTCTGGTCGGTGCAGTTGGCTACCAGGCCGAACCTTTCTCTAGAAGATAAGACGGGTGGCTATTCGCTGACCACTCCATCGGGTGAAGAACATTAGTTCACTGGGATTGTGGATGTGGGGTGGGCGACGGCCACTGCTTTTGGATAAAGACGTTTAGGGAAGAATAAGGAGGGTCTGAGCAAGTCTGTTTTGCTCACTTCTGAAAGAAAACGTGGAGAATGGAGTAATGCCCAAAGGCTCCGCGTTCGATCACAACGAAATTCGTAGAATCGCCATCACAGCCGTGTTCTCTGACGACTACTTCTTCGAAAGGGTCGTTCTCAAAGGTGGCAATGCGTTAGCGATCGCGCTTGGTATTAGCGGCCGGACCTCAATAGACCTCGACTTCTCGATCGAAAACGACTTCGAAGATCTGGAAGAAGCAGAACGTCGCCTGAAAACGGCTCTCGAGAGACGATTTGCCACAGTAGGACTCGTCGTCTGTGATTTCGCGTTTAGCACTCGTCCTTCTTCCCCAAGAGAGGGAGAGCGTCGGTGGGGCGGATATGTCGCCGACTTCAAACTGATGGATAGGGCCCGCTACAAAGAAGTTGCGGATAACAAAGAGGCGCGGGGAAGGGAATCGCTCGAAGTAGGTCCAGGGCATCAACGTAAGTTCACCATTGAGCTGAGCAAATTCGAATACACGAAGGGAAAGGTCACTCGGGAGATCGACAGCTTTGACATTTATGTCTACGCACCGGAGATGATCGCTGTTGAGAAGCTTCGTGCAATTTGCCAGCAGATGCCGGAGTACAAGCTGAATCGAAATCCTTGCGCGAGAGCTCGGGACTTCTTCGATATTCACCTGATCGTGACAGAAACAAGCACGAAGCTGTCCTCAGCAGACAACAAAGATCTGCTCCGACATATCTTCGCGGCAAAAGAGGTTCCGCTAGATCTTCTGCAATTGATTGCAAAGCAGCGAGAATTCCATCGACCCGATTGGGACAGCGTTCGTTTATCCGCTGCTAACGACCGCCTGAAAGACTTTGATTTCTATTTCGATTTTGTTTTGGAGCAGGTTGCGCTACTGGAGCCCTTTCGGAATGTAGAGCCGCCAATCTGAAATGAAGTCGGTCTCTTTCATGCCGTAGGCAAGATAAAAGTCAAACCTAAGTCCGAGCTCCTTTAGTCTTCGATATCCCGACTCGGGAAAGCCCGCACGTTCCATATAAAAGCCAATGACCTGGTGAAAAGGGTAAATATAGTCGAGCTTTTTGAGCGTCGCCACTAACGTTCCAACAGATACCCGGTCTTTGGCACCTCGATATGCTTCGAGCACCTGGAGAGGTCCGCCGGCATAGGCGGGCCGGACAGCAATGTCGATGAGGGTTCGCTCGAGACTGGTCACTCGTAGCTTGGCTCCCGCGTAGTCGATGTCGACAACTTCGAGATTGCCGGTGTTCTTGCCTGACAACAAAGCCACTTCTGATTGGTCAAACCGAAAAATGTAATTCGACTCCCGCTGTCTTCCAGCAAAAGCGCGATTGATGCTCGCCTGTGTGAGACCCCCTGCCCGCGGTTTCGGGCTCTGCTCTTTGTTAAGGTAGAAGCGATGAGGGATTTGATCATTTAGTCCATGTATGGCGACAGCGGTGCCGTGACAGAGGTATGCATCTCGCTTCAGCGACTGCGCGAGCTCAAATGAGGACGCCTCTCTCCAGACATAACGGACAGTCGCCCCAGTCTCGTGATTTATCGGAGCTAATTCAACTGCATGGAGATGGCCCTTAGTCTGTAGAAAATCGATGAATCGCCCCAGACTGGTGCCCGTACTGAGCCGCCAGAAGGCTCTGTTTTCGTCGAGAATGCGAGCGATGTCTTCTGTCCAGTAGACACGCCGGGGATCGCTCTCAAAGGTTTTGAGAATGTCAGTTTGCGCGATTTGTAAGCGGCCTACTTTAGCCATGTTGAACCAAAATGCAGGTTCATTGCGTTGGTATATATACCAACGCAATGAACATTTAAAATCATTATGTCATAGTTTAGGTTGCGGTGGGTATATATACCCACCGCAACATCAGCAAATAACCATTGCTATTGGATCTAAGAGCTCTGATTGCGGCACTTGCGTTGAATAACGGATTAAATAAGCTACCACTGGCCGTGGTATATATACCACGGCCAGTACAAGCTATTTCTTAAGTTGGGGATCCATCGGAATTTGGACGGTAAAGCACTTTAGTGAAAGTGCTTGGTAATAGAATGAGCAATTTACCGCAGGCGTGTGGTTGAGGCCTGGAAATTCAGTAGGGACTTTAAGTGGTGAAGGCTTTAGTCTAATTTGCACGCACGAAAGATCGAGAACGAATGATGCAAGTTGCTGAGCGCCAGATTGACGTTACATTTCCTTCGAATAGCGTCAGAATGCTAATTGCTCAACCGTTTCTGGAATTCGTTCAACCGCTTCAGGAACCCTTCCCACTTGCTCCCGAGTGCAGCGCTCGACTCCTGCAGGCGATAGACAATGTTTTCGAAGTTGCGCGGCTATCAGGCCCACACTTTATTGTCTTCCCGGAATTTTCGTTACCTGGCATCGAAGGTGTGCAAAAGGTGTTCCAACATCTTCTGAGCGCGCACATCCTCTCTCCGGCTGTTGTGATAGCGGGCGTTAGCGGCCTATGCCCGGATGAATACGAGCAGATTTGTAATCTGCCAGGAGTGATTCCGCCCGAAAACGCAATTAGTCCGGCGTCAGTGCCTAAGGGGGAATGGGTCAACACTTCCGTCACGTTTGTAAAAAGCGACGACGGGTCGGTCTCCGCGTTCATTCAACCGAAGATTTCGCCCTCGTGGGCCGAACTCAATACCCACCATGGATCAATGTTTAAAGGCTCGATTGTCCGCATGTTTCGAGCTCGATTCGATAATCATGTCGCATGCCGCTTTTTCTCTCTGCTTTGCTTCGATTGGGTAGGGCACGACAATGGCGCGGTGATCCTTGACACTCTTCTAGGCCAGCTGAATGCTAAGTACGAGAATGATGGCTCGCAACAATCAGTCCAATGGGTTTTCGTTTTACAACATAATCCCAATCCTAACCACTACACTTTCTTGAACTCTGCCAGTGCGTTTCTTACTCATGTTGCTGAGAATCCATTTGTTTTGCGTAACCACGCTGCCATCGTGATGGCAAGCACAGCAAGTTCGAAGAAGCCGGTCCGGACGGGTCCGCACCATGGTTTCTGCAGCCTTATCTTTAGCCCTGTTGCCCCGTTCGAGACTAAAGGCTGTCTGCCGACCTTTGCTACGCAGTCAGCGCGCCTCAGAGGCACTACATCGCTAGGAACCTGCAAAGATGCCGTCTTTCGAGAGATGGGCGAATGTATCCACGAGGCGGAAGTGCGTGTTCCCAACTTCATAACGGTTGACCCAACGGACCGAACGCCGGCACTTTTAGAAGCGAAAACCTATCCATTTTCAGGGGGTGTAATAGATGCACGCATACCAGGGCAACCGGTGCCCGCTGTAGTTAAATGGGCTAATGATGAACTTGACCACGTTCCTGATCTTTCTGTGAAATACTTCGTCGGCAAACCGCTTGAAACGCCTTTACGAACCGCGCAGAATGCGGTTGTCACAGGCTACCGTCAATTAACGTCGCAAGATCTGGCGTTCAGGATCGACGGCGCATGCGCCAGTCACGCGGACAAGGCACAATTTAGCGGTGACCCAGCCGGATATGTGGACACGAAATGGGACAAGGAAGAGGAAAACGGCCTATACCACGTGGTCCAGACCTTAACGCTGGTCGGAAGCGTTGCCAATCTAAACGTTACACAGTCCCAGCTCCATGCAAGATGTGATTCAACTGGAATCGAAATAACTGCAGTCATCGGGCTAACGCATGCTGCATGCGTAAATTCCTTCAAGCGATTAGCGGAACGAACTCACTCACCAATAGTTCTGGTGACCCGCGATGACAACAATGTCCGACATTTACCGAAGGAATCGGAAACGTTCACAGACCCTCGGCCAGGAACCGGGGTTAAATTCACGGACTCTCAAACACTTTTAGATGCCGCTCGCGGAAAAACCCTGCCTGAATATACGTCGTTCATAACGGAGCTCCTAGATGTCCACGACAGACACATCATTTGAATCGCTGCGCCAAGCGATTCAATCATTATGGCCAGAGGGTGAATTCGATCACGTTGCCTTGAGGACTGTGCCACGCATGCTCTTACTGACTTCTCCCAGCGATGTTGCAGCGTTTTCAGTCTTTGACGGCCACCCGGATCAGGAGTTTGATGAAACCTATGCCAGCTTTAAGACTCTCTACCGCCAAAACAATCGTGATTGGGATGCCAGAACCTTATCTTTCGTAGTTTGCAGGTCTTCCGAAAGGGCCAAAGACGACCGTTTTTATGCCTCGTTGGAGCACGATTCCCTGTTCTGCAGGAAGTACGTGATTCGCGCTCTTAGCGAAGTGTCCGCTCAGCGTGATGAACTTCTACGCTTGCCATTTCTTCCGCTGCGCTCTAACGATGAACACGGTCCGCAGCGCCCACAGTCAGCCCAGGATTTCTTACAGTCAGCGGGGCTCACAGCGACTCTCGCAAGAAAGTTCGTCGAGCCCGGCCATCGTTCTGCGGAACGCATCGCTGCAGATCTCCGTGATGGACAGGAACCGTTGCCCCAGGCACTCGATGGGCCGCGAGCCGGACGGCTTGCACCGAGTAGTCCACGGTCGCACTCTCGGCTCGTCTCTTTGGCGGTAGAGGGATTCAGAGCGTATCGAGATATTCAAACTTTTGATCTCGATGCCTCCGTAGTCGTCCTTTACGGACCCAATGGTCTGGGCAAGACGTCCCTCTTCGATGCAATCGACTATGCTGCGACTGGGCGAATTGGACGGCTCTGCAGCCACCAACGCCGAAGCCAGACAGACTTTTCGCGCATCGCTACCCACCTGGATAAAACTCCCGGCAGTGGAAGCGTTGATCTAACGGTTCGCAACAGCCCAGCAGCTGAATCCAGCAAAGACTGGAAACTCCAGCGGAGTACGGGAAACTGGTCAACCGCTTGGATTGATGGAAATGAATTCGATAGGAAGACAGTTATCAACAAACTCACGCAGGCTACGTGGGTCGACAGCAGTCCGCGCCAACAGACGCTGGAGAGTCTTTTTCGAGCTACCCACCTCTTTGGACAAGGCGAACAGGAATTGCTCACCGAATTCCAGAAGGCTTCGGTAATCCCAGAGTCATTCATCAGTGAGATGCTCGCGTTGCAGGACTATTCTCAGGGCCTTTCGAAGGTCGCAGAAGTGATCAGCAGCCTTTCAAATGACCGCTCCGCTACCAGTGGGGAGCTTGTGGAGCTCAATCAGGAGAAAAGTGCTCTAACCTCCGCACTACCCAGGGTCCTTCCTGGCGGCGTTGATGGAGCGCAACAGATGCCCCTCGAGGATGCCGTCGTCGATCTCCGCAAACGAGCGAAGAGTGCAGGCATCATTGATGCGCTCCCATCTGACGCTTCCACGGCTGCCACTTTTAGTGGCTGGTTAGAAATCATTTCAGCTCGACTGACGGAAGCAAACCAACGCATCCAATTATTACAGTCCATGCGGGATGAACTTCCTCGCTATGAACGCGCTTCAAAGGAGAGCGCTGAGGCCCAGATCCAGCTCAAACAAACAGACGCTGACCTGGATGCGATCCAGAAGGAAGAACAGAAACTTTCGTCGGAAATTGACGCCATCAACTCTGCGCTCACAAAGGCCGAAGCAGACCGACTCCAACAAGAGCAGAAGCGCCGTGATTTAAGGCAGCTAGTCGAAACAGGAGTTGAACGCCAGGATCTAGACAAGAAGGTTCGAGGACTTAAGGAAGAGCGAGATCGGCAGACGAAAACGAGAGAAGACGCGGATTCCCACTTGCTCTCGTCAGAATCGACTCTTTCGAAAGCCCTATCGGAAATCTCCGAGGCCGAGCGCGCAACGCTGTCAAACCAGACCCGACGGACGGAAATCCGAGCTCTCCTGACTGATTTTCCTCAATTCCAAAGAGATACCGACGCATCAATAGAGCTAGCCGAACAGCTTGAGCAATCGCGCCAGAATTTGGAGCTGGCTAAGGATGCCGAGAGGGCAGGAGCTGCAGGACTGCTAGAGGCTAGACGTTTTCGTGAAGCATTGCTTCCCGATTACGAACGGGCCGTTGCCCAACAGGCAGAGTTGGAAGGGCTTCTCGATAGCATCCAGATTTATATTGATCAAAGGTCATGCCCTCTCTGCGGTTCGGAATATGAGTCTGTCGAGGCGCTCTTACGGCGCGTTCGGCTACAACGGAGCGCTGCGTCGCTTGAGAAAGACATCACTATCCGCTACAAAGAGTCTGTTACACGAGAGTCTCAGGCCGATGCCGTGCACCGTTCGGCCAAAGCAAATCTTGCCGCGTCTGTTGGTACCCTTGCAGACCTGAACAAACGCCATGAGTCCACCGGCAAACGACTAGCTACGTACCGTGAGCGTCTCGCGTCCGCCTCCATTGAAACCTCGGAAAATGACAAAGCTCTCGTTATCCGCGACGAGGAACTGAGACAGGAGCAAAAATCCCTGAGTGCAACGGGCGCAACCGCGAATGAAAACCTAAAAAGTGTACAGGCGGTGCGCGCCCAGGAAGCGACGAAGCGAAAGGCCTCTCATGAACGCATCGCTGCGTTAGATAAAGAGATTAGCGAACTGAACAATAAGATCGATCGCTTGGATTCTCGGCTCTCACAAAGCCTTGCCGCCGGCGCTTCGCCAAAAAGAGATTTGGGTCTGGAGATCGACAAGATCGCCGAAGCAATTGCCAAGATAACTAACTCAGAAGAGAAACTGCAATCGACGAGACAAGCACAACTGGACTCGATCGGTTTGACGCGGGTGCGAAAGCAAAACGTGTCGACACAGCGAACACGATTGCTTTCCAATCTTAACGAGATAAACAAGTCACTTGTCGAATATCGGAACAGACTGCGTAGGTATAGTCTCGGCGATGACATCACGTTAGAGGCTCTGAATCGTATCCTCTCAAAAGAAGAGCACGATGCGGCGGCAATCCAGCAAGTGTCGGAGAAGGCTCGCATAGTCATCATCGCGATGCAAGCTCGTGAAATCAGACTTCAGCTCCTGGAGAAACAAGCCGAATTGGATGCACTGACCCAGAAGATCCTGGCACTGGAAGCTAAGATAGCGCAGCTCATCAAAGGGCTTACAGCATGCATTACGGTTGAGAAACTTCTGCAACGAGAGCGACAAGCAGCAATTGAGCGACACATCGCTGCCTATGGTCCCATGATCACAACAATCCAGCAGAGGCTTCGGTCAGTATATGGGTTTGGAGGAGTGCATCTCGAAGCACGCGGTGGAGAAGCGACAGTTCAGGTTGAGTGGCGCAACAAGAGCGTTCACGTACCGCCTACGGATTTTTTCAGCGACTCACAGCGGCAGATTCTAATGCTCAGCATCTTCCTCGCAGGAGGGTTAAGGCAAAACTGGTCAGGATTTGCTCCCATGCTTCTCGATGACCCGGTGACCCATTTTGACGATCTCAACGCATATGGGTTCGTTGAACTTGTCCGTGGCATTATCTCTACATCACCTAACGAGTCACAAATGATTATTTCGACCTGCGAAGACAGATTATTTAGTCTCATGCAGAAGAAATTCTCACGGTTGCCCTCTGGCGCAATTTTCTATGAGTTCATTGGCATGAGCGAAAAGGGACCAATTGTAGAACGTCGTTAGAAATTTGGCTTTTAGTGAACTTTGCGATTGCTTGTCGAGTGGCAACAGGTTGCTTCTCACGATCCGACCGAAGACTTGAGAACGCAGTAGACGGATCTAAGCGGTCCGTCTACTCATCTGGCAACGACTATTCGTCGTCGGCTCCGTCGGAAGGATCATCGGCGGCTTCAACTTTCGAGAGCCGCTTCATGCTGATGGCGTGGATCTCGGCGATCCGGTGCTTGAAGATGGTCCCGTTGACATCATCCTCTACCTCGCGATATCGGAGAATGCCTTCCAGGCTGATGAGCTGCCCCTTCTGGAGTGTCTTGGCGAACTTAGAGAGATTCCTCCAGGCAAAGACGCGATGCCATTCGGTGCGGTTCTCGTACTCACCTTTGTCGTTCTTCCAGCTTTCCTGGGTTGCGATGTTGAGGATGACGTACTCTTTGTTGTTCTGAGCGGTTTTGGCTTCTGCGTTCTGCCCGAGGCGGCCGATGAGGATGACTTTGTTGAACATGGTGTTTGGCTCCGTTTCTTTTTGGTTTGTCCGCTGGATGCGGTACATGCTTGCCCAACGGGTGTGCCGTCGCGACCACTCCCTCGGCGACTGGATAGAATCTGCGGAAGGGGATCACAGCTTGCCTGGAGGCAGGAGTCCGCACCTCTTGAGAGGCGCGCAGCGGATTCTGGGAAGGAGAGCTTTGCGTCCGAAGGGCGGGGGTGTCTTGAGCGCGGCACGCTGAACGCAGATAGAAAGGCAATGGGGCCGGCGTTGCGGGCAGGAACGAGGCTGTTAGAAACTCAGGATAGAGCGGGTAAGATGATGAACAGATTGAGTATTCCATCGAGGACAGCTATGCACTGGAAGACAATTCAATCGGCTTTCTGGAGCGCAGCGCTGATCGCCGCCATCGCCGCGACTGCGCAGTCACCTGCACCCGAGCCGGCGCCTTTGGGCAAAATGGTTGACCTTGGTGGATATCGCATTCATCTGTACTGCACGGGAAAGGGTGAGCAGACGATTGTTTTGTCGCCGGGTGGCGGCGATTTTTCATTCGTCTGGTATTTGGTCCAACAACAGGTACAAACCTTTGCACGGGTCTGCACGTACGATCGCGCCGGATACGCATGGAGCGATCCCGGTCCCCAGCCATTGACGTTCAGGCAGGAAGCGTATGAGTTGGAGTTGGCACTGAAACTCTCCGGCGAAAAAGGGCCGTACATTCTCGTAGGACATTCGCTTGGTGGTTTGGTCGCGGAAACCTTCGCAGAAGGATATCCGGATGAAACCGCGGGGATGGTTCTGGTCGATGCGCCCAGCCCGGACGACACGTTGGGTTATTTTGGAAAAGTGGTTCGTGTTCGAACCCTTGCGCATCGAACGATTCCGCCCATTCAGACAATGAAAACGAGTCCTCCTATTCCAATCAGCGATGCGGAGCGCGAACAGGCTATGAAATACAGGAGTCACAAAATTAGCCCACCATATGACCGTCTGCCGCCGGAGATTCAAAAGCTGCAACTATGGGCGCAAACGTTGTCGGCCAAGATCGCGATAACTGAGAAGGATGACTACATTCCTGAGGATTTCCAGCTTCTTTACGAGATTCAGCAGTTTGGGCATCCGCTCGGTGGAAAGCCGCTCATCACGATGATCGGCATGCAGGGAGCAGGCGAGGGAAAGAACGAAGAAAAGAAGGCGTTTCAGACCCTTTCAACAAATAGCAAAGTCGTTGAAGTTCAGGATGCCGGACACGCAATCCACTTACAAGATCCAGATGCCGTAGTCAGCGCAATTCACGATGTGATGAACGCAGCTCTTCACCATGCCCAATTGAAACAATAGTTAGAAATACTTGTTCTCGCCGGCGTCATCCTCGCCGCTCTTAGGGTCGGGCGTTGCGGGCAGGAACAGGCCCGCTGTGGAGGGTGGCGGAAGACGCAAGGCGGCTGGAGACAGGTGAGGAGCGCAGATCCTCCCTCAGAAACGGTCACTTGTCCTGTTGCCGTACATATCGCGCCGCGCTGTTAGGGCGTTGTCAGCATTCCTTGGTGTACCGTGGTGGTATCGCTACCCCCATGGAACAAACACAGCTCAGGCTCGGATATCATCTCGTCGCTTTTCTCGACGTGCTAGGACAACGAGAACGGTTCAAACAGCTCCACTTGCCAAAGACGCCTGTGCAACAAGCGGAAGTAGCAGAAGTTCTCCGACAAACCGCAGGATTTGTGTTGGAGCTCCGAAAGACCTTTGCTCAACAATTCACGACATTCGAATCAGCGCTTACCGCGCTCAAAGCACACACGACCGACCCGGTTGCTCCAAAATTCGTAGGCTTCTCTGATTCCTTCGTCACGTCGGTGCCGCTACACAGCGACGGCAGCCCATTGGCTTCCATTGCGACGGTGTTTTCAGCTCTTACGGCTTCAGCCGTCGTCATGCTGACCTCTCTGGCCACGAAGCATTCCCTGCGAGGCGGGATTGATGTCGGCCTTGCAACCGAAATCGGGCCGGGAGAGATTTACGGCACGGCTTTGGAGAGAGCCTACCTGTTGGAATCCAAAGAAGCGGGGTACCCGCGCATCGTGATTGGAGACGAGCTTTGGAACTATCTCAACTTGGCCCGCTCGAACTTCGCTGCACAAACGACACCTGAGTCGAAGACCATCACAGCAATCATCGACAGAATGTTGCTGTTGATTGCAGTCGACGATGATGGCAAACGAATCCTCGACTATTTAGGGCCTGTGATGAGCGAACTACCCGGTACCAAGGATAAGTTCAAGAACGGCATGATTCAGCCGCTCTACGAGTTCGTCGTCGCCGAGCAGCTTCGGGTCAAAGAACTTGACGATTCGAAGTTGATCGCACGATATGACGCTCTTCGTAAGTACGTCGAGTCCCGTCTTCCACTTTGGGGTCTCGACGTCAAGCCACTTTGAATCGACAGAGAGCATCATTCATGCAGAATTGATGGCACCGTCAGTATGGCAGAGCGAGGAACCCATCGCGAGAGCGCGCTTCCGTCTCGAACCGTCCAACGCCTAAACTAGAAGCGTGGCTACAGCGCGCCAACATCATTATGTGCAAGCCCGTTACCTCGACGGGTTCCTTGCGCCGGGCAGCGTCTGCTATGGTCGCGGCCGCTCCAAGCCACATCGCTCGATCCCTGACGGCATTGCTACACAGCGCGATTTCTACGCAATCCCGAACGCGCCGCCTGGAGTCAACCTTGAGAAGTTCCTCGAAAGCAAAGTCGAAGGGCCGGGTCTCGAAGCCTTGCGTCGGCTGGTGGAGAATAAGACTCCGCCTTCCGTCGAAGACCGCATCAGCCTGAGCCGTTACATCGCATTTCAGGAGATGCGCGTTCCTTACGCCAGAGAGCTGAACCGGGAACATATGCGGCTCTCGTTCGAGGAGAAGGCCCGGCAGTTCGAGAACAGTGGGCAATCGTCGCTCATTTTCCAGAACGTGGCCACGGCCGAGGGTATCCCGGTCAAGCACTCCGAACCTTATGAGGTTACCCGCAAGGACGTTGAGTATTTTCTGGCAGACATGAACAATAATCCAGATACCTTCGACCTCGAACACATGATCGATCTGGCGAACGATATGACGAGGTTCTATGTCTCGATGAACTGGACCATACTCTTGGCGAGACCTTCAACCGCATTCATAACCTCCGATTGCCCTGTATTCCGGCAGTTTGATCATCCCGGTGGAGACAACGCGCTGCTGCGACCAGATTGCACGACATGTTGTCCGTTGAGCAGTCGGGCTTTTCTCATGATGCGCGGCGATATCGAATACCTCATGCTTGCAGCGAAAGAGGGGCGTGAAGGAAATGGCCATACGTTGCCTCCGATTGAATTTCGGACGATCTCAGATCAAGGCGTCGCCAACTTCAATCGCAAGATCGCAGCCTATGCCCATCGCTGGTGTTTCAGTGGGGCAGAATCGGACTGGATTCTGAACGCGATGCAGGGGCCAAGTCTTCGACGAAAGCCGACTCTCACTTCGAAGAACGGAAGCACCATGGTGCAGTGGCCACGAGACGACGAACCATAGTCGGAGACACAGGATGAGGCCAAGGAATAAAGCGGAGGCGCAATGCGCGGAGATATTGTCGAGAAGCTGAATCGCGAGTTCGAAGAGCCGATCCGCAACGAGCGGCAGGTGGTGTACATCTTGGTCGAAGCCCGCAAATTGCTGGAGCAAGAAGGTGTGCTCGAAACCTTCAGCGACTTCAAACTATGCAGTGATTGGGCGGTCCATCCGAAGTTACGTGGCCCGGCCGCGCAGCAAATGCTCGGCTATTTCAACACCTACGAGATCGAACACGCGAAGAGCGGCGTCACTCTGCAGCAGTTCCAACCGAAACCATTGCAGGACTTCCTTTCCCTCAAGTCGTTCCGTGAGGAGATGATGGCAGGTCTATCGTCTTATGGTGTCGATGTTGGACGCATATCAACCGATGAGTTTTGGCAGCCCTTTGTGCAGTGCTATATGGGTGTAATTCGAGACTGTCCTCTCGAAGCATGGGAGCAAAACGCAACTCACGTGAGCCATGTATCCGCACTGGCATGGCCGGAAGAGATGGCCAACCAGATCTTCCCCGGTAAGCGCGTCGTGCAATGGAAATGGAAATTGACTGGTACGAAGGAAGAGAAAGATGCTTGCGCGTTGATTTAGTCATCGAGCAGGTAAAGCTCATCGAGAGGAACGCCGCAATCTGAAACCGCGAATCAGTTCCGCTATCCCGACTTGGCGGGACTAATTGCGATTTAATTGTGGAGAGCAGCTACATTCTCAACTTCCGCAGAATACTCTTTCGCACTAAGAACAGTGTCATAAAGACCAACATCCTCACCTTCGTGCTTGTCTATACCAACATAGACAAGACTGGCGTCTTCATACCGTTTGAATTTGTAGACAGCATCGTTCATCAGTGCGCTGTTAAACACCCCGAGGCTTACTAGCAATTCGAAGTCTTTCACGCCCAAACCGGTCACCTTTTTGAACAGTCCAGGTTCAAGTTGAGTAATCACATCTTTCAAGCTCCGCTCCCGATAATCGGTTAAATACATGAACACCGGTATGCGCGTCGCAAATTTGATGAGCTTTTCCTGGATCTGTTTTCTAAGGCTCTTGTATTCTTTTTCCTCTTTCGTGAGTTCTTCCTTCGTCTTCGCGGACAGTTCCTTGTCGTTGGCATCCTTCTTAGCTTTTTTCACCGCCTCGGACTTATTGATAATGGTCTCAATCTCCTGATTGAGGTTGCGGAATCCTTCAATACGCATAAGCGCAGCTAAGGCTTCCTTGTTGTTCATCAGGCGCTGCAACGTGCCATTGTCCACATTCACCAGCAAAGCACTTTCCCAGCGCCGCGCCAGCAGTGTTGCGGTCGTTCCGCTCATGGCCATATCGAGAATGCCAGCGGCATCGATCTGCTTCATTGAGCTGCCGTCATAGGCAAGTACGGGCAGGAAACTGATGAACTCCTCAACCTTCTTTTCCGGGTTTGACTCATTGACGTTCAGGCGGCAACTGTAATCCGCGATCTGCCGCAAGGCCCGGTCCGGCGCAAAGTCAAAGACGTAACATTCCTCTTTGATGATCTGCTCCTTGTTCGGTGTCTTACTGTCTGGATTATTGATTGTCCAAGGCGATTGGACGCGGAATGCAGCCTGGAAATAGGTTTCGTGAGTGGACGAATTGCGGAGCATGAGAATGCCGGTCCACGGTTTGACCGTGACGCCCGTAGTCAGTTTCCCGCAGGAAAGGGTGATCGTCTTCGTTTTTAGGGGGTCATCCATTGCCTCTTTTACGGGTGGCAAAGCTGCCGCACCGATCCCGGCCCCATTACCTGCTGCAACAATCACTTTGTAATCGTGGTAAAACATGTTCTGTTTCTGCCTCAAAAGCGCGTGCATCGCATGACACGAAGCGACGCTCGGAAGGAACCAAAAGGTATGCGACAGGAGATTCAGCAGGCGTGTGTCTGAGTAAGGCATCGGCGGCTTCTTAGCGCCGAGTTTCAGATTGTCGATGGTCGTTTCCAGGAATCCGCCCCGGATCAAGTCCAGCCACTTCTGCACTTGATCCTGATAAGTGAACGTCGCCTTACCCTTAGCTCCCGAAGCGGAAAAGAAGACATTCAGATCGAACTCGTTGAACTCGCCCTGCATGGCGATTTCCCGAATAGAATCCGGCATTTGATAAGTCAGCATCACCATGCGGGGTAATGATGCGTAGGGGTTGTCCTCACCTTTCCATGCCTGTTTAGCTCGTTGTTCATCCGAATAGGTCCAGTTGAAAATCTGGTCCTCAATAAACTCGCCAGACGCGATGGCCCTGAACGGTGTGCCAGAGAGATACAAATAGCCGCCCGTCGTGATCGGCATAATCTCTTCGTCAAAATCCTGAATGCCTGCTCCTTCTCCGAACTCGATTTCCTTCTTCTCTTCCGCCTCGAAAAGCTCCTTTGCGTTTTCGCGCCAGGCTCCGTAGTGGTATTCGTCGAGGATCACGCAATCCCAATTGGTTGCATGAACCCACTCGTTCTTGGCCTTAATCCCACCCGTACTTTTGTTTTTTCCCAAGTAGTCCTGAAACGAACCAAAACAGACAGACGGTTTATTCTTGTCCGCATCCTCGTACGCCAAGCCCCCAGGTGAAATAAACTGCCAGCCCTTGAAATCAACATGGCACTTCAAATCCTCCTCCCAGGCGTTCTGCACCGCCGGCTTGAAGGTCAGCACCAGCACTTTGCGCCAACCCATTTTCTTGGCAAGTTGATAGGCGGCGAATGTCTTGCCGAATCGCATTTTCGCGTTCCAAAGGAAATGAGGAGGCTTGCCGTGGTTCTCCTTCCGGAAACTCTGGAAATACTCAGCCGTTTTGTCCACCGCCGCTTTCTGTTCCGGGCGCATCTTGAAATCAAGCGAACGACTTTCCTCATTCACCTCTCCAGTCTTTAGAGCGATGATGGCCGCCTTGACATCTTTAACGGAACACTTAAACCATTCGCCTTCAGGATTAGTAATCCCGACGATTCTCAAATGGCGATGAACATCGTGATCCGTGAAGGTTGTACCGTCATTTCGCATCGCGGATTCTTCCAGCACGATCCGGTATGGCGGCTTGCCCGGGCGCAACGTCGGATACTGCTGGGCCACGCGTGCTTGCACGTCCACTGTCGTGTAGCCCACCTTGAGCAGGCCCGCATACTGCGGGTTTGTGTCCTCGTAAGCGTAGAGAGTCGGTCGCGATGCCGGGCGCGGCGGGAAGAACTCACTACTCATGGCTGACATCCATCGGCTTTACCGTCGATTCGATGAATGCGATCTCCTCCGGCGTAAGACCGTAACGCTCATAGAGCTTCTCGTCGGTCCAGGTGCGGTTGAGCGGGATGTCTGGGACGAACGCGTAGATATCCTTCGCGGCATCCTGCGTTGGCTTACGCAGCGACACCAGGAACCGAACGAAACGGGTTCGCAGATACTGCGCGTACGACCTTGCGGTCTTCTCATTCGCAAACCGCCCAGCGACGACATACGACTCCGTGCATGCCTCACCGGGCCCCGCGATGATGGGTCTGCTCAAGAACATGGTCTCGACTGCTGCGCTCGTGCCCTGTACGCGAGTCATCAACACTTTCCATTCATCTATCCACGCCGCGTTCCTGTCGATCGTTGCCCGCTCCACCCACGAGATGCGCTGTGAGCCATAGAGCTTGATGGGGTGCTTGAGACCCTTGCTCGATGCTGCCCCATGGACGAAGGTCCGCAGCCCGAACGGTTTCTGGCTGGACACACGCGCATCGAGTCTTGCCTCGGCCTTCCCGCCGACGCGGAAAGCGCGGACTTTGTCGAGAATTGAAACAGCCTCGTTTCGACGGACCAGAACGTCGTAGGCGTCCAAAGGTCGCTGCATCGGCGGACCGAGGGGTTCACCGTCCCACATCGTCTACACGGAGCAAGGACCTCTGTAGTCGCGATCCCAAAGGAAGTACGAGACACCACCTCTTATCTTCACGCCGGGGAATCCGTCATAGAGCTTCGGATAGTCAACGAGGTGGGAAA
>Ga0206911_1094_pt1 | contig 21191 bp, 11 predicted proteins | sample Alteio_BWOrgHeat_74_FD_152956 | JGI IMG/M metagenome (GOLD analysis project Ga0206911, IMG submission 152956) | Enriched cells from forest soil in Barre Woods Harvard Forest LTER site, Petersham, Massachusetts, United States -... | ecosystem: Environmental > Terrestrial > Soil > Temperate forest >...
TTGGTCATGATGTAGCCGGGGCCGATGAAGGCGTTTCTTCCGATGGGGCTGAAGGTTCCGACCGTGGGATAAGTGAAGGCGTCGCGGTTGAAGTACTCGCCAACCTTATCGAGACGGTGGCGGTTGGAGGGAAGAAGGGGATTTGCGCCGGGAACGATGGCGGCGCGCTGGTTCGATTCGCCAACGAGTGCCGAGTCGTTGTTGATGAGGACGCTGAAGGGCCGGCCGGAGTGAGCCTGGTAAGTTCCGCTGTAGACCCAGTTGTTGACGATGGCGCGAACAAAGCGCGAGTCGCTGTTGATCGCTGGGTAGCGCACCACCCAGCCCACGCTGAAGATGTGGGTGGCGTTGTTGTCGGAGAGTCCGCGATCGGAGCGGATGTTGAAGACGTTGGGCACGGCGTTGGAGGTTGTCTGGCCATTGGTGTCGACGTCGATGGCGCGGGAGAAGGTGTAGGACGCGAGCATGTTGAGATAGCGGCTGCCGCGCTGGGTGTACTGCATCTGCAGAGCGTTGTAGCTGGAGGTGCCGATGCTGAGGATGTCGACGATACCCTGGCCGCCGTAGTTGAAGGGAGCGTAGCGGAGACGAGCCTGAGTGGATTGCGCGGTGGAGTTTGCGTTGTTGCAGTACTTCGCGGGGTCGGCCTGGAAGTAGCCGCCGCTGCAATCGTAGATGGCGGGATTGAGATCGAGGGGGACGGTGAGCTTGCGGGCGAACTTGCCGACGTAGTTGGTGTCGAGCGTACCGCCGTGGGGGACCTGATATTCAAAGCCGAAGTTGACCGCCTCGGCGTAGGGAGTACGGAAGTTTCTATCGGGGAAGAAGATGGAGAAGGGCGCGATGAACTGCGGGTTCTTGGGATCGAAGGCGCCGGGGATGACGGTGACGGGACCGCCGAGCGACTGGAGCAGAGGAACAGATGCGCCGCCGGTGGGGAGTTGCGTGAGGAAGTTGTAGTGGTAGGGTTCGCCGACACCGACGACGTTGGCGTTGACGGCGTCGAAGAAGATGCCGTAACCGCCGCGGACGAGGAACTTTCCCTTGCCGGTGACGTCATAGGCAAAGCCGACGCGGGGCGCGATGCCGTTGTAGTCCGTGGGGACGAGAGAGGGGAGAACACCTTTGTCGCCGGGGAAGCCGAGGCCACCGACCGCGGTGGGGAAGACGGTGGATTGAATGCCGGGGATAAAGGTGGCGGCCTGGCCGTGTGGTTCGAACCACTGGAAGGGCAGCTCGTAGCGAACGCCGAGATTGACGGTCAACTTTGCGGTCATGCGCCAGTCGTCCTGGACGTAGGCGAAGACGCTGTGCTGAATGCCGCCCTGAATGAGGCGGTTCTGTGCCTGAACAGAGTTGGCGAGCCCGAGCACGCCGTCGGCAAAGCTGACGCCGGTGTAGGTGGAGCTGAAGGCGATGGAACCGGGATAGTCCTGACGGGTGAGGTATTGGAGGCGGAGATAGGCGAATCCACCCTGGATGGTGTGATTGGCCTTGGTCCACGTTGCGCTTTCGTTGAGCTCGACGTTTTCGTTGATGTGATCCTGATAGCCCTGACTGGTGCTGCCGAGGCCGAACTGGTTGGAGAAGTTGAAGGCGGGAAGAGTGGGGATGCCGGTCTCGACGAAGTTGCCGCCGAAGTCGTTGAGGGTGCGGTTGTCGGTGGGGAGCTGCGTGGCTTCGAAGCGCTTGTAGCCGAAGCGGAGACGGTTGAGCAGATTGGGGCTCAAGACCCATGTCCAACCGAGATTGGCGAAGTTGCTGAGGGCTTTCTGCGACAGGATGGCGTAGGAGGCGACACCCTGCGAGGCAGAGTTGATTCCGAGAGGACCAAAGGCGTTGGAGTTGATGAGGTCGTATCGAACGTCGAAGCTGTGAGTGCCGTTGGGGTGATAGTCGGTACGGATAAGGAGGTTCTTGTCGCCGGTGGGGCTGGCGGAGCGGGTGACGGCGAGGCCGCCTGCAGAGTTGACGACTGCCGGAACGAATGTGTTGATGATCTTCAGCATTACGGGATTGACGCAAGCCATGGGTGCTTCGCCGAATGGAAGATAGGTCGGTTGCTTCGTGGTTGTGCCGACGAAGTTGTTGTTGGCCGCGTACGTGGCTGCCTGCTGGAGTAGACCGATGCAGGGCGAGATGCCTGTGCCGCCAGCTTGCTGATAGGCGGCGTTGAAGTTGTTCTCTGCGTTCAAGGGAGTGGCTTGATTTCCGCTGGTGCCGGGAATGACTTCGGGGTTGAGGATCTTGCCGCCGGTTGCGTCGGCAAGGAAGCTGGCGCAGGTCATTCCGGGGAAGGGGCCTGCGGTGTTGCATGGCCGCGCGGTGACGCCGTCGGGGTTCAGCCCGCGCTCTGCATAGCCGATGACGGGAACGGAGCCGGTGGTTTGAAGACGCCCGACGAGATCCTGAAATGCTCCGAAGAAGAAGAGCTTGTCTTTAATAATGGGGCCGCCGATGGTGAAGCCGAACTGGTTGATGTTGTCCTTGGGGTTGACCTTGGACAAATAGTCGGCGGCGTTGAAGTACTGGTTCTGAATGTAGTCCCATGCGCTGCCGTGGATCGTGTTGGTTCCACTGCGAGTGACGACGTTCATAACGGAGCCGGAGTTGCGTCCGTACTCTGCTTTGTAGTTGTTGAGAACGACGCTGACTTCCTGGAGGGAGTTTGGCGGAGGGTAGTTGATGCCGGTGTTGTAGAAGAGATTGTTCCACATGAGGCCGTCGAAGAGCATGAGGTTCTGGGTGTTTCGCGAGCCGGATGCGGAGAAGGTGGGGCCTTTGGTGTCGCCGGTGAAGGTTGCGGGTGCATTGACGTCAACGACGCCGGGGAGAAGTGCGGTGAGTGCGACGGCGTTGTGTCCGTCGATGGGGAGATCTTCGATTAACTTCTCGTCGATCATGGTGCCGAGAGTTGCGGACTTGGCGTCGATGGCAGAGCTGCTGTCGTCGGTGACGGTGACGGTCTGGGCTTGCGATCCGGTGACCATCTTGACGACTTCTTTGACGTCGGAGTTTGCGTCGACGCGGATGTTGGTGATGCGGGAGATTTCAAACTGAGGCGATGTGATGGTGAGGGTGTAGGTGCCGATGGGGAGTCCGCTGATGGTAAATTCGCCGGAGCCGTTGCTTTTGACGGCGCGGGTGATGGCATGGACGGGGTCGGCTGCAGTGACGGCGGCGTTGGGGATGACGGCACCGGAGGAGTCCTGGACACTGCCGAAGATGCTGCCGGTGTTTTGTGCTGCGGCGGGTTTTGCGGCGATCAGCAGAAACGCTGCGAAGAGGATGCCGACAAAAAGTTTTGATGATCTGGCGAAGGTGTTGCAAAGCGCACCGCAGCGCAATGGCCCGAAAGACTTGTTGCAATTCATGCCGTACTCCGTTGAGTTGGGTCGTTACTGGTCAGACCATACTAACCGCGGGAAGTATGCTGTTCTGTGCATACGGCTGTCAAGAGGAACGTGCGGAAAGTGGCTGAAATTGAGTGGGATTCGACGGAAGTGTCGCGAATCGGGTTATTGACATTCGTATATGGCAACAGGTACATTGCGGGCGGTTCACTAGTTTCTTCCGTTTGGGTCGCGCGTGGTCTTACCAAAGATCGGGATTGACCTGCGATGGAGGTACCTGCGTCGCGAGGCGATTTGTAGGGAGAAACGATGGCGAACCCGCGAGATTTGAGGTAATGGAGTGCTTTGGATGATGGTTTTGGGGAGTAAGAGCCGAGTTTGGAAGTCCGCCCTGGGTGCAGTTTTTTTGATGGCCAGCATTGCCTATGGGAACGCACAGTCGCCGGCGCCTTACCTGCTTCCTTACACCATTAATACGATTGCTGGAGGGGGAACGGCGCCTACGGCGGGGGCTTCTTGTACGGGCGCGAATGGAGGGCAGGCTAAGGCGTTCGACGCGCTTGGGGATGGATGTCTGGCGGCTTCGTCGTCGGTGGTGACGAATACGGACGTGCATGATGTGGGGGTTGACCCGGCGGGGAACATCTACTTTATCGACAACGGATCGACCGGGACGATTCGGCGGATTGATGCGCACAGTGGACTGGTGAATATTTTCATTGGCAGCGTGACGTCGTCGCTGGTTTGTTCGGGGACGCTGGATAAGTATGGCGATAATTGCCCGGCGAATGATGGTGTGGGGAATGTGAATCCTTCACCGGCGAAGTTTGGGCAGACGGGGGGACTGGTGAAGGGGCGCGGGATCGCTGTTGCGAAGAATGGCGATGTGTATTTTGCGGACTACACGGGGAATCTGATTCATAAGATCAGCGCGTCGACTGGGCTGATGACGATTGTTGCCGGGTATCTGTCGGGTACGGCGGGTAAGGGAAATAGTGCGGGTAAGGGCTACTCGGGTGATGGAGGACAGGCGACGCTGGCGCAGGAGAATAGCGCTCGTGGCGTGACAGTGGATGCGGCGGGGAACGTGTACTTCGCAGACACGGGAAATAACGTTGTGCGGATGGTGAATACTTCGGGGATTATTTCGACGATTGTGGGGGCTTATCCGGGGAGCAACACGAATGCTCCGGCGGGTGCGACGGGAGATATGGGGCCGGCAACTTCGGCGACGCTTTCGGGACCGGAGGATGTTGAGATTGACGCGAATGGGAATCTTTTTATTGCGGACTTTGGGAATAACAAAGTGCGGGTGGTGTACGGGGGTGGCGCTCAGGTTGCTGCGCTGATTGCGGCGACGAATGGCGGAGCCGTTGCGGTGAAGGGCGATATCTACACGATTATGGGCGGAGGGACAGGGACGTATTCGCCGGGGAGTGTGGTGTTGGCGACGAGTGTGGCGGTGTCGAATGCGCGGAAGATTGCTCTCGATGCGCGGGGGAATATCTATCTCGCGGATAACGGGAACAGCGTTATCTGGTTCGAAGATGCGACGACGGGTTACATGCGGGTGATCGCGGGGACGGTGGGGTTGACGACCGGCGGGCAGGGATGCGGGCTGAGCAGTCCGATTGGCGATGGGTGCCATGCTACGCTGGCGACGCTGAATCCGAATAGCGCGATGGGTGTGGGAGTGGATGCGCTGGGGAATGTGTATATCTCGGATTCGGGCGATGCGCGGATTCGGAGGGTGTCGCTGAACCAGGTGTTTCCGACGGTGACGGCGGGGAGTTCGGTGACGCAGACGCTGATGGTGCATTTTGGGGTTGGGGATTCGCCTGCTGCTGCTGCGGCGTTTTCGATTGCGGGGAGCGGGGATTTTGTTGTGACTCCGCCGGCGAGCTGTCCGGCGAATCCGGATAATACGAGCGACTGCACGATTACGGTGACGTTCTCACCGACGAAGCCGGGAGCGAATGTTGCGACGCTGATTGTGAAGTCGGCGCTGGGAGCGACGTCGCAGTTTGGGCTGAGTGGTGTGGGAGCGGCTGCGTCGATGGCGCTCGATCCGGGGACGGCGACGGGGCTTGGTGTTGGGTATAAGGCTCCCGCAGGGATTGCGGTGGATGCGGCGGGGAATGTTTATGTGGCTGATACGGGTAATGATGTTGTTATCCGTTACGACAGTGCGGGGAATGCGACTGTGATTGCAGGGACTGCCGGCAGCGCGGGGAGTGGTGGGAATGGCGGGCCAGCTACAGCGGCGACGCTGAATGCGCCATCGGCGGTTACGGTGACACCGGATGGAGCAGTGTTTATCGCAGATACGGGCAACAATGTTGTTCGGCGCATTGATCCCATTACCGGGGTGATCAATGTGGCGGCCGGAGGAGCGACGACGACTTGCCCGGTTGCGTTGGATGCATTTGGAAATGGGTGCCTGGGAACGCAGGCCAAGCTTTCGGCACCGGCCGGGCTGACTTCGGATTCGCGTGGAGATGTCTTTATTGCGGATACCGGCAACAATGTTGTTCGCGAACTGACGACGTCGGGATACATCTTCGTAATCGGTGGGCCGGTGTTCAGTGGGCCGACGGGGTTGCAGATGGATGGAAACGCCAACATCTTTGTTGCCGATACCGGGCACAACAACATCGACGAGATCGCTTCGACTGGTGTTGTGAGCGTGGTTGCGGGTAACGGGCAGAACGGCAGCTCGGGGAACGGCGGAGCGGCGACGGCGGCGAGTCTGAGTGCTCCGACGGGGATTGCGCTCGATGCTGCGGGCGATCTCTACATTGCCGACACCGGCAATCATGTGATTCGGCTGGTGAATGCTGCGGGGACGATCAACACGGTCGCGGGTACGCTGGGTCAGAGTGGTAGCGGAGCGTTGCCGGGCACTGTGAATGGTCTGCTGCTGAATCTTCCGGGGGGAGTGGCGGCTACGTCGAGCGGGAAGCTGTATGTTCTTGACTCGGGCAACAACCGCGCTTACACGATCGATCGCACTTCGGTGGTGGAGAGTTTGGGGCGGGCCAGTCTTGGTACTTCGAGCCCGGTGCAAACGATTCAGCAGACGAACACAGGCTCAATTGCTGCGCAGCTTTCGCCGTCTTCTTCGCAGCCGATCTTTACGATTACGGGTGACCCGGTGTTTACGGTTACTCCTCAGGGTTCGCTGGGATGTTCGGGGGGGCAAAGTCTGACGCCGGGAGCTACTTGCTTCCTGGCGGCTCAGTTCAGTCCGGTGACGTTGGGGAACTTCAACGGGACATTCACCGAAGCGAGCATTTCGCCGGCGCTGCCGTTCACGCCGTCGATTGTGCTGAGCGGGCTTGGCGCGAACTTGAACGCAACGACTTCGGCGACGGTTCTCACTTCTCCTGCGACGGGTAATCCTCAGTTCTCGGTTCCGTTTACAGTGACGACGACGGTGACGCCGGGACAATGCAATACGTCTGCGCCTTCCTGCATTCCTACCGGAACGGTACAGTTCTTCGTGGGGACGACTCCGGTTGGGGTTCCGGTGGCATTGAACAGCAGTGGTGCCGCTTCGACGAGCATCAGCGGGCAGAATGTTGGGTCGCTGACGGTCACGGCGGTTTATGGCGGTGACAACTACTACGGGAGCAGCACGGCTCCGGCGCTGAAGATTACGGTGACGACGGGAACGGCGAACGCGGTGGTTTCATTGTCGTCGGCGTCGTTGCCGCAGTTCCAGCCTCTGACGATCAGTGCGAAGCTCTCGTCGGCGACAGGCGGTATTCCCACAGGCACGGTCACATTCCTTGCGGATGGCAACACGATTGGAGCGGCTACGCTGAATGCGGCGGGAGTTGCGAGCATCAACGATCCTCAACTGACGGATTCGAAGGGCAACCCGATTTCGCCGGTGCCGACGCCCAACAGCTTCGGACTGTTCGCAGGCGCTCACGCGATCACGGCGGTGTATGGAGGCGATACGAACTATAACAAGTCGATCTCACCTGCGGTGACGCTCACGATCCAGCCTGACGCTCCTGCGTTTACGGCGTACTTCATCTCGCCGACGACACAGGCCCCGGTGAGTTCGCTGGCTGCGGGTACTGCGCAGGGATCGACGGCGCTGGCCACGGTGACGGTGGTGCCCACCAATACTTTGAATGGCACGGTGACGTTCGCTTGCTCGGGTCTGCCTGCGAATTCAGTTTGCACGGTGACGCCGACGAGTTTGCAGTTCACGCCGGTTTCCGGAGTGCCTACAGGACAGACTGTGGGAGTGACGCTGTGGACGGATGTGGCGCCTGGTGTTGCTCCGACGACGACGTCGCGGGCGATTCGTCCCAAGGGTCTATATGGTCAATCGAACTCTGTATTGGCGGCTGTGCTTTGCTGGCCCCTGCTTCTGACGAGCTTTGTTGGGATGGTTGGATTCCACAAGCGGCTGCGAAATACCCGGTTGCTCACGGTGCTTGTGTTGTGCGGCTTGCTGGCGGGGAGTTCGATGGTGATGAGCGGATGCAGCGGAGGGACGAGCGGCGGTAGTGGTTCGTCGAGTATGACGCCGACTGGAAAGTTCAACGTGACGCTTACGGTCTCAGGTCCGAGCAACACAGTTCAGACGCTGCCGATTCAGTTCACTGTTGCGGCGGGTGTTGCCGGTCAGGAGTAGGTGTTAGGCGGAATCGCAGAGGTGGCTTTGGGCTGCCTCTGCGATTTTGTTTCGGGTGGAATGCTTCAGAACTTAGTTAAGTCTACTGTGCCCATGTGCCCGTTGTATGCGTCGCGAACGACGAAGCGCATGCGGGCGACGTTGGCTGGCAGAGTGACGGGCAAGGTGAAGTTCGCTCCGTCGTTGCCACTGCCTCGGGGGAAGGTCTCTTCGCGAAGGACGTGGCCGAGGAGCTTGCCTTTGCTGTCGTACCATCCTGCAGCGACGGTTGCTTCGGCGTGTTGGGCGCTGTCGGGTGCGGGATTCGACCAGCCGATGCCATTCTCTGCGACGTGGAGGGCGTAGGTGTCGGGGGCTGATTTCGTTGCCGTCACGGTGAGGCCGTTGTACGAGATGGTGGTGGTGAGGGCAGAGGAAAGATCGAGCTGAAGGTTCGCGGTGACCTGCTTGGCGGACATTGTCTTGTCGAGAACGGGGTTGAGATCGGCGGTGGTCTCGGGGTAGTAGCCGTCGCGGGTGGTCGCGTGAAGGGTTGGGTCCTTCATGACGATGCGGATGTTGCGAAACTTTGCGGGGTCTGCAGAGGAGTTGGTTGGCGAGTAGGAGAGGGTGTAGTAGTCCTGGCCCTTGGCCACTCCTTCGGCGATGACGTTGGCGAGGTCGTTGCGTCCAGTGAAGGCGATGCCGCCGGTTGATGGCGCGAAGTTCGTGAAGGAGACGGTTCCGGCACCGAAGGGATCGCGGCCATTTTCGTCGAGCGAGGAGTTGAGATCGTCGGGAGTGTCGACCTCGACCACTGAGGTGGAGCTGGCGGTGGGGTTGATGATGTACATGGTGATGCGCGCTGCCAGGAGGCGGGCTGTGGCGCGTCGCATCGCGGCCTCGATGAGATCGGCCTGGGTTTGTTCGAGGCCGACTAGATTGGCTGAAGGGAATCCGTTGCCGACCCAGATGAGATTTTTGCGACCTGATGTTCCTGTGGAGGCCTGGCCGATTTGTTGGAGGGCTGCCATGACTTGTGCCATGCGTTCGACTGCGCCGGGGCCGGTTTTGCCGCTGTTCATCAGGCGCCAGGGATATTCGGGCATGTGTTTTTTAACGGCTTCGATTAGCTCGTCGCGGTTTTGCGTGTAGTCGTGAATCTGCTGGAAGGTGTTGTTCATCGCGACCATGAGGACAGTGGGTTGTTTCAATACGGCGGGCTGCGACTGGAGATACTTGACCATCATCTGGCGCGAGAAGCTCATGTCCTCGAAGCGTGAGTTGAGTTCATCGAGTACGAGGACGGTCACGGGTGCGTCGCCGATTTTCTTGAGGTCGGCGGCGGAGTTGACGATGGGTTGGTCGCTGGCGGGCATCTGGTGCTCAGTGGGTGGCTCGAAGCTGCGAATGGTTTGGGGCTGCTTGTCTTCGAGGATGGTGAAGTCATCGCGGGTGAGGTCGCGATGAATCAGGTTGCCTTTTTTGTCGGTGACGACAACGTCGAGGACGACGATGCGGGTTGTTACTTTCAGCGTTTGAGGCGTGGACTGATTTGTGTCGCTTTGCTGCGGGGGTTGCTGGGCTCTGGTGATGAGCGCGCTGAGGAGAACGGCGGCTGCGACGTAGCGGTACTTCAGGTTCGACATCGAACTTCCTTGTTCCGCGTGGACGTGGGTACTTCGAGGTAGACGCTTAAGTTGGCGTGTTTGTTGCGGTCGTTTATGGAGCGTTGGTGGCTCTTAGGAGGAGCAGCCAGTCTTTGTCGTCGGGTTTGGAGATTATTGTGCCGGTGTGACCGGAGATTTCGATGGGATCTTTCGCGAGGCCGGTGTTTGGATCGAACCATATGGCGCGGTAGGTGGTGTGGGCCAGGGGTTTGGTTAAGGTGAGGCTCGAGCCGGAGAGGGAATAGATGAGGATGGCGTCGGTGGTGTCTCCGGCTAGCGTCCAGTTGTGAGTGGGCTCGGAGACGACTCCGTCGCGTGGCTCCATCTTCATGAGGTCGGTTGCGAGGTAGTCGCGGACGAATTTGTCGATGATGGCGTCTTGAGAGGGGCCTTCTTTGCGAACTGTGGGTGCGGCGTGGAGGGAGGATTGTGAGGCGCCGCTGCCCATGAGGATTGGGAGCGGGCCGGCACCGCTTTCCATGGGGACGAAGGCGATGTCGGGGAAGCGGTCGCGGTATTCGCGGACCTGGCGGTAGACGAGTTCGGGGGTGGTGGGCGGAGGTGTGTCGGAGTAGCCCTTAAATTGTTTGCTGATCTGTTCGCGGAAGGCGTGGTTGACTCCGGCTTGCGGGGCGAAGAGGGTTCCGTCGGGTTCGTAGACCCAGTAGCGCATGTCGACGACGGCGATCTGTTTGGAGCGGATGGGGTCGGCGAGGATGGCGTCGGTGGTTTGTTTGCTGGTGGTGAGTGCGACGCGGATGTGACGGTTGTGGAGGCGCTCCCATTCGGCGACGGTGTCCTGGAAGAACTGCTCGAAGGAGAGTGGGCCGGCGAATTGGTAGGCGGCGCCGAAGATGATGTTGGGCATGTCGCCGAGTTCGTCGAGGACGTGGATGATGTAGTCGTGATGGAGCTTGCAGAGGGGAGGATAGGTGACGCTGAAGAACTCGTTGCCGACATCGAGGCGAGTGCCGCCGGGATGGTAAGGCGGGGGTTCGGGGAGGCCGGTGTCGTTGATATTGTTTGCGGGACGCCAGGGGTAGTCGATCCAGTGGGGGCCGATTTCGAGGACGTTGTGATTGTTGTAGAGATCGAAGTAGATGATGAGGCCTTGCTGGGCGGCGAGTTTGGCGAAGGCGCGATGACGCTCGAAGTACCAAGGGTTGTAGCGTGAGACGTCGAAGAGACTGAGGCCGTCCCATGCGACGCCTTTACCAGTGCGTGCCCAGGGCATCTCGAAGAAGGGCGCCCAAACGCTGGTGTCGGGTTGGTGATCGACGGTGTGGGCGTCACGGCGATGCTCGTACCAGAGGCCGGGGCCAACTTGAAGGAAGATGACGCCTCTTTTTTTGAGGCGCGCGGCGAATTCGGGGAGGTCTTCGGTGAGGCCGGGGCCGACCTGGCCGGGCATGAATCGGGTGATGCTGGAGCCGGTGAGTTGAAAGGCGACTGCGGGGGAGGTGTTGCCCTTCCACCAGGCTTCGCCTTGCGATTCGCCCCAGGCTACTTTGCCGTCCATGACGAAACGTCCGTTGATGATCTGGAAGGGATGTTCAGGGGGAGGCAGAGGGGCGGGAGGTGCGGCTGTGGCGTGGAACTCGGGGACCTGGTTGTCGTTTTTGTTTTCGGATTTTTGAGTGAGGGCGGGTGGGGGGATTTGGCGTGCGGCTAATTGTGTGGAGTAGAGAGGCTGGGGTGAGGTGATGGCGAAGTTGGGGGCTTCGGGTGGGCCTTTTGCTTCGATGGATTTTGCGGTGGAGTTCCAGATGAGGGAGTTTGCTGCGGTCCATCCGGCGCCTTGTGCTCGTGATTGATCGAGGATGAGCTGGATGCTTGAGGCGGGGACGCGGACGTTTTCGTAGAGGACGCCGGAGGCCCAGCCTTCGAAGGCTCCGCTGGCGCCGAGGGAGTTGGTGGCTTCGCAGTCGAGGAAGACGTTGGGTCCGGCGGCGAGGAGGCCGGTGGCGAAGTCGTTCATGCCTGAGTCGCTGTGGCAGCGGTGGACGAGGACTTGTTGGCCGTAAACGAGGAAGGCCTGGCGACGGTAGCCGCCGGGTTCGGAGATGGGAGCTTCGGAGCGGCAGTCTTCGATGGTGATGCGACGTGCTCGCGAGCCGGTGCGGACGGTGGAACTGACGAAGTGGCGAGCGGTGACGTTGCGAACCCAGGCGTCTTCTGTGTGGTCGATGGCGATGGCGATCCAGGAGTGCTCTTCGTCGTTGGGGTAGCGGCTGTCGTATGCGCTTTCGAGAGTGAGGTTTTCGATGCCGATGTTCTGGATGGGCTTGTTTGATAGGACCTTGGCGAGGGTAGCGCCACCGTACTTGGTTTCGAGGGCAGTTGTGATGGGGGCGTCGATTTCGATTTGGTTGGTGGAGGCGTCGACGGTAGTGATGGTGCGGTCCCAGACTAGATCGTGAGAGCCGGCCTTCCAATCGAGGCGTGCGTTGGCGAATGTTCCGGGGAGGTTGGTCATGCCCAGGGATTTGATCCATTCGTCGGTGCTTAGCCTTCGGATGACTACGCGGTCGCCGGGCGCGAGGGAAGATGCGTTCGCGACTTTGAATTTCAGGGCGCCGACGGGAACGGTTTCGTCAGCGATGGTTTGTGGTGTTGCTATATTCGGATCGGCTTGGGTTGGGCTGGCTTGGCTGCCGATTTCAATCAGGGTGCGGCGGCTGTTGCCGTCGGCGAGGATGGTTGTGCTTGAACCGCTGCCGCGAAGGACGACTCCGCTGGTGCGAATGAGAAGTTGGCCGGCGACGTGAAACGTTCCGGGGCGGAGGAGCACTGCGCCTCGGAATCCGTCTGGTTGGAGCGGCAATGCGGCAACGTGGTCGATGGCGGCTTGAAGAAGGGCGGTGTCGTCTTGGGCAGAGGGGCTGACGGCTATGGTTGCGGCGATTGAGGGAATGGGCTTGCCGGCGCTGTATCCCGCAAAGGAGAAGTCGATGGGAGTGGGATTGCGCGGAGGAGTTTGGGACGCGGATATCTTCCATCCCGCCAGGAGAAACAGCACCGCAAGTGATCTTGCAATTCTCATCATGTCTGCCGGCCCGATGTCCGATGCGCGAATGTACTTGTGACGATTACTCCTTAGGAAAAGACACAAACTTGTCGGAACACGATGCTGCTTTTCCATTGCTGGGGGCTCCCTGCAAGGTGGAGTCGACGCCGCCGGAGAGTTTCAAGTTGGACGGTCCGGGTCCGATGATGAGATCGGCGTGGTGGATTGCGTAGGTGTAGGGTGCCGCGTCTGTGAGGAGGACGTTGTCGAGAGTGGCTGCGACGCGGTAGTCCTTTGCGTAGCCGTTGAAGGAGATCTTGCCGCCTCCCGAGACGCGAACGTCGCGCAATGTGATGTCGCGCATGGTTGGCGGGGAGTTTCCTTCGACGGTTCCGGCGGCGGTGTATCCGGTGTCGAGCGTGATGGGGTTGGGAGAGTCGCGCACGCAAACATCGTCGTAGACAACATCGTGGGTGAGGCCGCCGCGCGATCCGTTGGACTTGATGCGAATTCCGTTGTCGGGGCCATCGAGCGAGAGATCGGAGACGCGAATTTTGCTTACTCCTCCGTAGGTTTCACTTCCGATGGACATGCCGTGCCCCCAATAGAAGTGGTTGTGGCTGACGGTCATGTTGGTGACGCCGCCGGTACTGCCTTTGATCGCGACATTGTCGTCGCCGGTGCGGATGTAGCTGTGGGTGATGGTGATGTTCTTCGATCCTGCTCCGGGATCGACGCCGTCGGTGTTGCGAGCGCCGCGCTTGGGGGTGTCGATCTTCAGTCCCCAGACGGTGAAGCCGTCGCCGTGGTTGTAGACGATGTGGAAGTTGGGCGAGTTCTTTAATGTGATGCGATAGATGGTGAAGTTATCGGCGGTATCGGTGACGATGATGCGCGGAACCTGCTGACGGCCTCCTGCGCGAGCTTGCTCGGCGAGATCCCACCAGGTGACGTCCTTGCCGAGAAGTTTTTCGCCGCCGCGGCCGTCGATCACGCCGTCGCCCATGACGCCGGCGCCTGAGATGTGTTTCGCGGAGATGAGGGGGTTACATCCGTTGCCTTGATCGTTGACCAGGCCGCAACTGCCGGAGGATTTTTCGTAGACGGCCGGATTGCGAGAGGCGAAGAGAGTGGCTCCTTTGTCGACGATGAGAGTGACTCCTTCGCGCAATTCGAGGGGACCGCTAAGGAACGCGTTGTTGCTTTCGTGTGTGCGTAGAAGGACTCCTTGCCCTTTGCCGCAGTGATCGAGCGCTTGCTGAATTCGCGCGGTGTCGAGTTTGTCCTCATCGGTGGGGGCGAGGCTGCGGCCGCTGATGCTGAGTTGTGCGTCGAGCGATGTGCAGACGGGAGGAAGTGTGGGCTCGGTAACGGTTCGCGAGTCCTGTGCCGCAAGAAAGGGCACTGACGAAAGCGTGATCAGGGTGGAGAAGAGAATCTGCTTCACGAAGGTGTCTCCGGTTGCGGGAAAGATGTTAGGGAGCCGGTTATGGCAAGTGGAAGACGACGCCGCTGCTGAATGTCTTTGGGTTGTACTGTCCGCCGAGTCCGTAGTACTGGGCGTAGCTGTATTCGAAGACGCGCCAGTCGAATAGTTTTGTGATGGGGCGATCGATGCCGCCGTTGATCTGGATTTCGGCGTCGGTTGAGGCACTGGCGACGACGTTTTGACCGTTGTTGTAGCGAGCGAAGCCAACCATGAATTCCGCGTAGGGTTTTAACTTGAGAAACTTCACGCTGGTGGCTAGGCGTGGTCCGACAACAAGGCCGTCGAGCCGAACTCCACTGGCTCCCACAAAGGATCCGCGGATGTCTCCTGAGAAGTTTACTGGACCGAGGTTTTTGAGGCCGATGAAGGTGCCGATGGTGGGGCCGTACAAGACGTTCGTATTTGACTGATAAGTTAGCTTGCTTGCACTAAAATCCCCGTAAAAACTGACCTGTGAATGAGCTGTTCCGGGGGCCAGAAATCCAGCAACCAGACACACCAGCAGGCAGACCAATTTCTTCATGAAATCCTCCGCGAAGAAGGATACAGGAGGCTGCATTGGTTTGACCACTTTTTGTTATTTCAGCGCGGAGGAGAGAGATGGGGAGAAGTGCGTCGGGAGGGTTTGTTCCGGGGTCTCCCTCCCAACCTGGGTAATGCGATGAGGGTCAGTAGTCGCTGGCGGCAGTGCCAGTCTCAGTTTTGAGAGGTACCCAGACGTTGTCTGCCGCTGCGATTTCGGTTTTGGCTGCTTCGCTGGAGATCTTGACGCGCTGCAGGCCGGCCTTCTTCTGCGGGACGGCTTCAAAGACGAGGTAGTACTGGTTGTCGAAGACTTTTTGGAGGCGATCGAGATAGGGTTTGAAGCTGACGGGGATTTGATTACCGAGCGCGAAGTATTCTCCGCCGGTTTCGTCGGCGATCTTGCCGATTCCGGATTGGCCCATCTGGGCTTCCCAGGAATTGCGTCCGATGCGTCCCACTCCGGGGGAGTAGATACCGTGAACGATGACTCCGTAACGCTGGCTCAACTGGCTGGCGGAGTCGGCGTCGATGGGGATGGTGGGCATGCTGGTTGCTGATGGCGAGGCACCATAGAGGTTGCGGCTGGGAGACATGCCCATTTGATTCCTACTGGATTGCATGCCGCCAAACTGGTTTGTGCCGCGGAGGCGGTCGATGCCATCGCTGACGACGATGATTTCTCGACGGACCTTTTGTTGCGGCCAGCGCTTGAGCAGATCGATGAGCGACAGGTAGGGACTGTCCTGGGCCGAAAGCCTGCCGAGAGGAAGACGGATGGCTTTGGCAGCGAGGGAGTGGTCGGTGGTGAAGTCCTGCGTGATCTGAACGGTTGCGTTGGACATGTAACCGATAGCGATCGCTGTTGTTGCGGGCTGAGCGTTTACGAAGTCGCGAATGTCGGTGAGGTTGTTTCCAATGCTGGTGTCGCAGGTGTCGTCGATCAAGATAAAGAGCTGGAGAGCGGCGCTACTTCCCTGGGCGGGAATCACCGCGTTTACCTTCAGAGTGTTTTTCCCTTGCCTGACCTGGACATTCTCCGGCTTGAGGACCGCAATATCGTCACCATCCTGAACGGCCTCATTGGTGATGACCATGTGGACCTGAACTCTTCCTGGAGTGGTTGTTGCCTGCGAATGAGCGAATCGGCCTTGCAATCCCAATGTTGACAGCGCAATCAGTAGACCGAGCGTACCTGTGCGGTTCTTCATGTGTCTCCTCCTGTGTGTTGGGACAGCTTTTTCTAACAAGGGGTCATGAAGGGCACAACTGTGAAAAGTACTAGGTCAAGCGAGCGCATCGGCGGTCTGGCGGTCTTGGCTGCTTAGAATTCCAGCCTGGTAATGGCAAACAATTGATAAGTGGTGGAGGCGGCGGGAGTCGAACCCGCGTCCGAAAAAACTTCCAACAGAGAGCATTCATGCTTTTTCACGTTCATCTTTGTCTCGTCATCGCCGCTTAGAACGGACGAAGATGCGGCGACGACCAGTCTGATCGATCTCGTCTACCGCCGCTCAGACGGAGCAGGGAAGACCAGCCTACTGTGCGACGATCGGTACAGGCCCGTAGGCGAAGCCTGAGCGATCGGCTACTTAATTATTAAGCAGCAAGCGCGAATTGAGGTTCGGCACTTATAGTTTTGTGAGCGATTACGGGTGTCCACACCCCGGCATGCCTCTCTGCCACAAGCAATCCCGTCGAAGCCGTGACGCCCCCATCTGGAGCTGGCACCAACATTGCGTTGGGCGCTGCAAAGAACTAACACCATTATACCGCTTGCAGTGCGCTTCAATTCAGCGCTGCTGATGCTTCAGCGCTGCAGATCACCGTTCTCCGGTACGCCAGGCTCGTCGAGCAATTGAATCGAAGTTGCCGGGCCAAGGTTGGGGTTCTCCCACTGACGCAGTGCCCAGACGACCTTTTTGTCTGGAGTGACTTCGATGAACTGTACTGTGTTTGGCCAATCTTCCGGTTTGGTGGGGCCGGCGATCCAGTTGGAGATCACGGTATTCCCGTTGGCGAGGCGTTCCACTTCCTGAATGTTTCCGATCTTGTAGCCGGGCAGGTCGGCGCGTGTGAGTTCCCATACCGTTTCGCCCTTCGGGTTCACCTCGCGTGCGTAACCGTGCGAGTCGCCGCCGATGAGAGTGTTGCCGTTCTTCAAACGCACCGCCGACCATGGACCCTCTGCGGCGACCGACCAGACCTCTTTTCCTGAAGCGTCATACTCTATGACTTTGTTGAGGTCCATGTGACCGACGAGAAATGTGCCGGCTTTGGTCATGCGGGCACGGCGCATCTGGCCATGAAAGCTGTCAGGCTTTTTTACGGTGAGGATAATCTCTTTTTCAATCTTGTTGGTGGCCTTGTCGATGAGTAGGAGTTTGGCCGGGTTGCCGTTCTGCGCGATCAGCACGCGGTCGTTGCCGAGGGCTTGGACGGAGTGAACTTCGGATTGGCCGGGAGCGTCGTAGTTCCAGACGACCTTCTTGTCAGGCGTAACTTCGGTGGCGCCAAAGCGGCGGCTGAACAGAACGTTGCCGTTCGAAAGGCGTGTGCAATCGCTGTATTCCTCTTTGTTCGGCTTTCCGTTGATCACGACGTTGAGCGGTATGTCGTAGCTCCAGGCGACCTTGCTGTCCTGGATGATGTACATCGTCTGTTGCGGCTTTATGTAGTTCCACTCGCCACAGTAGAGGAAGGGATGTTGCGCCAGGCCGTTTCCGGGTAGTGTCGCGGGCGACATCGGCTCTGCGGGCGCCAGGGTCTCCGGGGGGGTGGGCCGTGCCTGCGGCGCGGCAGTCTGGGATAAGGCGGCTAGTGGAAGCAGCAGAATGAGTGCGCCAAGAATTTGCGAGACTTTATGCTGCATCGTCTCTCCAACGGTGATGAACTCACAGAATTCGATCAACGGGATTCTATCCTGCCGGCATGATCAGGCAAACGCGAGGATCACGGCGCCCAATGTGATGAGCGATCCACCGGCGATTTTGAGCGGTGTGAGATGTTCGCCGAGGAAGAGCCATGCACCGAGAATGACCAGCACCACGCTTAGCTTGTCGACCGGCGCGACGCTCGATGCGGGCCCGAGTTGGAGAGCGCGGAAGTAGCAGAGCCAGGAGAGGCCGGTGCATATGCCGGAAAGTACCAGGAAGATCAAGCTTCTGCGGCCGATCTCGGATAGTCCATGGTGCTTTTCAAGCCCGAGTGCGATTCCCCAGGTAAACACCAGAATAACGGTGGTGCGGATGGCGGTCGCAAGATTGGAGTCGATGCCGGAGACGCCGACCTTTGCCAGCAAAGCCGTTGCCGCGGCGAACAAGGCGGAGAGGAGTGCCCAAAATAGCCAGGTCATGTTTGTGAGAATACGCGTTTGCGGGAGAGCTTGACCTGCCGCTTTGTTCAAGCGTAAATAATTTCCATGTCGAAACCAATGTCTCCTCGGGTTTTTCGCTCTACCTTACCTTTGCTTCTCGCCCTCATCACGGTTTCGGGCGCCAGGCTGTTTGCGCAGGACCCCGCAAAGTCGCAACCGATGGAAGGCTCCACGACTGATCCTGCTGCCCATGCGAAGATTGGTCTGAAGCCGCCTGCCGACCCGAAGCTTCCGACGCTGTTTCTGGTCGGCGACTCAACGGTGCGCAACGGCCATGCTGATGGGGCGGGCGGTCAGTGGGGCTGGGGCGAACCTCTGGTCGATCTCTTTGACACGAGCAAGATCAACGTCGATAACCGCGCCATTGGCGGTCGCAGCAGCCGGTCTTACATTATGGAAAATCAGTGGGCGGAGACGCTTGCCTTCGTCAAGCCCGGCGACATCATTCTTTTTCAGTGGGGACACAACGATGATGGGCCGCTCGACGACCCGGCGCGTGCTCGCGGAACTATTCATGGAGTGGGTGACGAGACGAAAGAGGTCGACAATCCGATTCTGAAGATTCACGAGACGGTACACACGTACGGCTGGTATTTGCGCAAGTACGTTGCGGATACCAAGGCGAAAGGAGCCATCCCGATCATCTGCTCACCTATACCGCGGAAGACATGGAAGGACGAGAAGGTTGTTCGGAACGCGTCGAACTATGGAGGCTGGGCGAAGCAGGTGGCAGAGGAGGAGCACGTCGGGTTCATTGATCTGAACGAGATCATCGCTCGCCGTTACGATGCGCTGGGGGAAGAGAAGGTAGAAGCGCTCTTTGCCGATCCGCACACGCACACCAGCAGGGCCGGGGCAGAGCTCAACGCAGAATGCGTCGTGGCGGGCCTGAAGGCATTGCCGCACGACCCGGTCGCCGGATATTTTTCAGGAAAAGGAAAAGCTGTCGCGGCTTACGTGGAGTAACTGGCTATAGCGCGGCTTTCGCCAGGTCGATGCTCTCCCAGTCGCCGTGCTCGATGCCTGCGCGAATCTGTGCGGGTGTCATCCCCTTCTTGGTCTGCTCGTAGGCGTACACGGTTTCCTTCATGCAGGTCGAACAGGTGGCTCCGTGGGTGCCCTCGAAGCAACTGTGCAGGCTGTTGTGTCGCAATATTCTGTCGCAGTGGCAGTAGCAGGGCTGCTGGTGCAGGACGGCTGGAATGGCCGCCGCCATCTTGTAGGTGGTCACCTGATAGGGATGAGTGAAGTAAATGCCTGTGAGCTGATCTCCGCTAAGGACTGGGGGGAGAGGCTTTACCGGACCCTTCGCGTTGTAGGCCGGCACGTCGTCCGAAGGATTTGTCCACTGCGCTGACGCAGCGATGGTGGCCAATCCCAAAGCTATGCATCCGAGGATTCGCTTCATACAGACATCCTAAATCCTGCAGGTCGAAGCGGGAATACGTCGGACGGACTCCCCGGAATTGCACAAAGCTGGTTCGACAGGACTCTCTCGGGCAAAAAAAGGCGGCACGAACGGTGATTTGCTCGTGCCGGGAGGCCAGTGACGCAACTTGTATCAGCCGGATAGTGCGATGCGGGCTGATGAACTTTCACGGGCGGAAACTCACGCTCACGTTGAATCAAAATATACCACAATATGGATGTGAAAAAACGAAAATATGTTCAATCATAGAAATTAGCCGATTAACGGGTTGTTCTGGCGGTGTGGAAAAGCTTGGAACCATGGAACAACCTTTTATTTATCAGCTATTTGTAGGATTTACCCTCCTCCACCACTAATTCGGCTATTTTTTTGGAAACTCCGTGTCGATCTTGCTGGCCATAGCTGCATCCCGCTTGGTGATCCCCCCGGCGTCATGGGAAACCAACCCGAGAAGCACACGGTTGTAGCGTATGTCGATGTCCGGATGGTGGCCGGCTGACTCGGCAAGGGTCGCCACACGATTCACAAATGTCATAGCCTCGACAAAGTCTTTGTAGGTCCATTCGCGAACGAGTTTGCCGCCCTGGAGCTTCCACTCTGGGTGGCTTTGCAATACTTCGTCAATCTCCGGTGTGCTCAATGCTTTCGACATGGGTTAGTACCTCGCGTCTGCGATCGTAGACGGCTTGTCTGTCCGGTGCAACTGCTGGGTGGTAGAGGCTTACGGAGCGGGCTGAGGGAGATAATCTTCCGATTTCTTCGCGCAGGTCGGACCATGTCTGGTTCGGCATGGTGAGAAAGACGTCGACGATCTGTGGATCGAACTGGCCGCCTGCGCAGCGAACGATTTCTTCTGTGGCCGCAGCGAATGATGTGCCCTTGCGGTACGGGCGATCGGATGTCATTGCGTCGAGCGAGTCGGCGATGGCGAAGATTCGCGCGCCGAGGGGGATCTCTTCGCCGCGAAGTCCGCGTGGATAGCCATTGCCGTCGAAGCGTTCCTGATGGGCGTAGACGATCTCGGCGGCATCGCGCAGGAAGGGGATTTTGTGAACCATGTCATAGCCGCGCCGGCAATGCTGTTTCATGATGGCCATCTCTTCCTCGTTTAATCTGCCGGGCTTCAGGAGGATTCTGTCGGGTGTGGCGATTTTACCGATGTCGTGGAGGAAGGCGCCGCGTGCGATGGTTCGGAGTTCGTCGGAGTCCAGTCCCATGGCTTGTGCGAGGGCGATCGTGTAGGCGGTGACTCTGCGCGAGTGGCCTTCGGTTTCTTCGTCGCGCAAGTCGAGGGCGTCGCCCATGGCTTCGAGCGTGATGTCGTAGCTACGTTCGAGGTCCTGCATGGTGGAGCGCAGGCGGCCGGTTCGTGCGGAGACGATGGATTCGAGGTTTTGGCGGTAGACGGTGTTTTGTTTTCGCAGGCGTCCGTGTTCGATGGCGCGCATGACGATGCTGTCCAAGTCCGCGCGCTCAAAGGGTTTTAGCAGATAGTCGATGGCACCGCGGCGGAATGCGTTGGTGACGACGTGGACGTCATTGAGGGCGGAGAGCATGACGACAGGCATGCCGGGATGGTCGGTGCAGATGTGGTCGAGGAGGGTGAGGCCGTCGGTGCCGGGCATGATGATGTCGGAGAGGACGAGGTCGTAGTCGGGATCTTGCTGGAGGCGGGCGATGGCCTCTTCTGCGCTTTCGACGATGGTTGCGGT
>Ga0206911_1095_pt1 | contig 20946 bp, 23 predicted proteins | sample Alteio_BWOrgHeat_74_FD_152956 | JGI IMG/M metagenome (GOLD analysis project Ga0206911, IMG submission 152956) | Enriched cells from forest soil in Barre Woods Harvard Forest LTER site, Petersham, Massachusetts, United States -... | ecosystem: Environmental > Terrestrial > Soil > Temperate forest >...
TGAAAAATCTTTTTGAAAACCGAGATAAGGCGTGTAAGCGTCCGCAATACTTCCAGAGTTACCGATATCGAGCGACTGGTCGCCCACCTGATACTGTAAAGATCGGGTAATTCCGGGGTAGTTAGAATCAATGGCATCGAAGTTGTAGCCACCGTTAGCAGTCTTTGCCATGCCGATGATGAGGAGGGCGTGCGACGAGATTCCCTTAAGTTGAACCATTACCCAGATTCCTTCCTGAGAATTCAGAAAGGCTTGATAGATCGAGTCCATGTGTTCATGAAGGGTGGCGGCTGGAAGGGTGTAGCTCCCATAAAGACCACGGATCCACTGTTGATTAACAAACCCATCTCGGATTTGCCAATCATTCAATTCTTTCTGAACCACAGATTCATAATCAAGACTGAACTCATAAAAATTTGCGTATCCGGGAATCTCAACCACCTGGCTGAAAAATACCAAGGCTCTTACCAATCGAGTTGCTTGTGCGATGGTAGGTTTTGGTTTCTCGGGAGCGTATTGGGCAAGATAAACCGAACTTCTTTGAAGCCGACTGTGCCACCAGCAAACTCCACCACCGCCGAGTCCGCCGTTATTTTGAAATGCGATCCGGTTTTCCGGAATCAAAAAAGTATTGAGGAGATCAACTTTGGTTCGAGTACAAAAGGCTGCATTCGCGGCCGCTTCAACTTTTGTTGAAAACCCGAAAGTGATCATTAAAATCGTAATACTGAATACACGCCATCCGTAACGTTTCATCATACTTTGATGAGTGTATCGGGAATGAGAGGGAAGGCAAGTTTTTGTCGCTTTGAATTTGCCTGTCAAAACTTAGACGTTTTTTATAAGATTGTGACTAAATAAGCAACATTTTTGCAGCTCATCAAACCTTGTTGAATGTTACATTAATAGGTAAATGATTAGTGCCTTGCTCATATTCAAAAGTGACGTTCTCCAACAGGTTTTGAGCAAAATCTTGCAATCTTACTACAACAATCAATTGGAAATCAGGTGCTTGCCCACACTTCAGGAAGCCATCGAAGATTTGGAGCAAAAGAAAACAAAATTTGATCTCATTGTTTTTGAACATCAGGGTACATCGCTCACGATGTCTAAAATTCTATTCGAACTTGGCAGTGGGGCAAAATTCATCATGTGTGATGATGAGCCGATTGATATCACGGAGCTCCAAGGGGAATACACCATTGAGCGGATCTTGTTAAAATCAGTTGAACTTGAAATACCGAAAATGATCAAAAAGTTTGAAATTTTCGGACATTTGCCCGCAGTAGCCGGCATTGACGATGCCTATGTATCCGTGAAGCCTGATATTGTTGCTTCTTATTGTCCGCTCAATCAGGATGTTTACATTAAATTGGGTGACGGAAAATTTGTGAAACTCTTTCACAAGGGTGACCCGATTGAGCGCGCGGATTTTGATAAGTATCAAAATCAAAAGGGTGTTGATCTTTTTTTCTTTAAGAAAACTGAATATATTGAAGTTCTCAATAAGCAGGTAAAACGCCTTGAAGTGCTCGCAGGCACATCCCCAATCCCCGAAGCCACGATCATCAAAGAAGTGGTGAAATCACATGCGGCGGTGAAGGATCTGGTGAAGCAAATGGGGTTCACCCAAGAAGCGCAAACCATCGCAAAAGCAAGCGTGGCGATGACTGCGAAAATCATCGGTTCAAAACCAAAACTTTCAAAAATTCTCAATGATCTGAAGAAAAAAGATGGCGACTATGTGAGTGGTCACAGTGTGGCCTTGGGATCGGTGGCCTGTGCAATCGCCCACAAAATGGGTTGGAATTCGGCATCCACTTACTTTAAATTATCGCTCGCAGCCTTCATGCACGACATCACCTTGGATGATAAGCTCGCCAAGGTGGAATCCTTGCGTGACGCTTCGATGGCTGGGACTTTTCAGTCTGACGAACTCGTGAAAATCAAGTTACACACCGTTCATGCCGCCGACTACGTTCGCAAAATGAATGAAATTCCATCAGATGTGGATCAGATTGTATTCCAGCATCACGAGAAACCGGATGGAACAGGCTTTCCGCGAAACCTTTCTGGTAAATTTATTAGTCCTTTGGCCACTGTTTTTATCGTCGCGCACGATGTTCTGGATTTCATGAACAAGCATGGCGGCGAATCAATGGATGGTTTTTTGGATGATTATGAGAATATGTACAAGGCAGGTAACTTCCGAAAAATCTGGCTTGCGCTGAAAGCCGACACCAAACTCTAGTGACCCACTTGTAAAATAATTTAAAAGGCGATAGGTTTTCGCTTGTTCAATATGGTGTGGGTTCGTAGCTCAGTTGGTAGAGCAGATGACTCTTAATCATCGGGTCGACGGTTCGAATCCGCCCGGACCCACCATTAATTTCAAGTGCTTACAAAAAATATCAATTTTACGAAAGTCATTGGGGTACCACCGGGGTACCAAGATGACGGCTTATACCAAGATTTCGACATGAATGAATCAGGTCATTTTATTTTAGATTTTGAAGCACGGGAATAAGCCCACTCCGAACAGTAGTGGTTAGTCTGTTGTGGTGCTTCACCATTAGCCAGTTCCAAATGGTCTCTGAAAAAATCGGATAGGCAGCTACATTGATAAAGTGACATGTTTGACGGGAGTTTAACTGTAATGTTTTGCTTCATTCTTTCGCCAACGTAACTTTGGCATCGATTAATAAATTGCCAAATTGTATCTGAAGATAACTTTTTCGAATTGTATGCATTTTTTAGCGGATAAGATTTATTTTTTGCGTTCTTCATACAAGATGCAAGAGTGGGGACGGGGGGTATAAAACCCTGATTATTTTCAGTTGTATGCACTACTTGCCAGTCAATCACACAGCTACAATAGGAACGAATTACATTTGCTCCAAGTTTTGGCCCAGCCTTTGTGGCAGAGTTTGTGCAACTATCCATTCCCGTAGCGATAGCGCCACTACTCATTTGCTCTGAATGATATGCGTTAGGCATATCTGCTAGACAGTAATTAGATCCTACGAAAATTGCCAAAATAAAAACTAAACGAGTTGATCTAAAATTCATTATTATTTGTTGTCTCCTTTTTTCAAAAAAATCGATGAAGGAGATTGCATTTTTCCAGTTAGAATCCAGTTCGTGAAAAAAACGCACAATTGGAACGCCAAACTAAGCCCTGAATACATGAAAAACACAGCCCAGTTTTCACTTAAACTCGAACCCCACATTGTATCCAAAGGAAGATCATCAAATGGTACTACTGCACCCGCCAGGGCTGGCTCTACTTTGTATCCAGGCGGAACCGGGGTGGTTTCTTCCCAAGTTGGAAAATGAACTGAAAATTTTTCGTGAACAGCTTGAACTAAAAACACCATACTCGCAATCAGCAGCATAACAGTAATTAAAATGTACCAAAACTTAATAAACCTAAAGAGTATTAGAGACTCTTTCATTGCTTAGTCCAGCCTTGGCCCATAAGACACTGATTTATGAATTTATTGCGAGAAATATTAGCGTTGAAATCACCCCCCATAAATCCGGCTTGCCCAGCCTTTACTAGGCAATCGTTATGATCACGCTGAAAATCTGTGTTACTGGCTCCATCTTTTACATAAGTTGTGGAACAAGCTGAAAGAACAATGGCTATTACTATTATGTATGGTTTCAATTTCATTTTTTATGTCCTTCCCAGTCTTATCGGAAAATATCTATACGAACTTTATAGTACGTGTCGTAAAAAAGTCGCGTCCTTCACAATTAGATCCATGGCCTCTGATAAAGCATTTAAGGGATTTCTCAAAGACGTAGCGAAACGCATCAAGGTGCGTAGAGCCGTGTTGGGTCTTACTCAAGAGGATATGATTAAGTTTGGTTTCAATTATCGTCATTATCAACGCATAGAGAGCGGATCACACAGTCTAACGTTGCATACTCTTTACAGAGTCGCGCAGGCATTGAAAACAAATGTGCACGACCTGTTGAAATCGGTGTAATTCGAAAAATGAGCTTCACATCAGGAGAATGTAACTTGCACCTGTCTCTAGCGCGTTTTTAGGCTTCGCCCCAACCATAAATGAAACGAGCATTTCTGCCCCATTGCCACAAAATCAAAAGTGAAGAGATCAATACATTTTTCTGCCCATAACTCCCAGTAAATTCACTGTGAGGGCTGGCAATCATTGAAACCGGGGTTAAAATGACGCCTATAGCCTGAAAAGACTTAGTGTGATATACTTAAGCTATTATGGCACTAACTCTTATATGTAAAACTGGAACTCATGGGACATCAAAATCTCGTGCCCTAAGGATTCAATCGAGTTCATTTAGGCTAAGTGGCTCAGCTGGCAGAGCGGGGTCAGGTGTATATTTTTGGGATGCCGAACTACATGGTAGAAAACTTGCGGTTGCATGGCATAGCCTTAGATTTAAGCAGGGCGAATACAAGTATGATAGTGAGCCAAATTGCTCAGTTATTTACACTACCCTGAACTTTGAAAAAAATAGATTTTTAGATCTCGAGGATAGAAAACTTAAGACGAGTCTCGGCACACTTATTGAAGAGAAATGTGGAGCAGATATGGGTAAAGACAAAGAGGTTGGAGCCTTATATGATCTTTTCATAAAGAAATTGGAAGAAAAATTAGGCTCCAAGCTTCAAGGATTTGGAGTTACAGTGGCTCTGCCAGGTAAGCAGGAAGACTGCCTTTTTTATCCGGTGAAAGCTTTAGGTTCTCCTTATTGCTATGTAATTCGAGAAATAAATTGTATTAAGATTGATAATACAGAACATGTGGCGGCCTAGATATGAAAGACATTAACTTAGCAATTCAAGAAGTTTTAGACGAGCTATCAGCGTTGCCCAATGCTGAATTCAATAAGCTTCTACAAGAATCCTACGATGGTGAATACAGCCATATTTTGAATTCCATTGGTACCTTCGGCGCCAGAGAGGATGAGAACTCCTTATTGGCTGAAGAACCATCCTATGCTTCTAGGGTGAATGAAAACATAAACTATAATGAAGTGATTTTAGGAAGTTCCTATTGGCCGACAACTAAACAGACTTTTGAACTTCCAAGTCCCTATGTCTTTAATAATTGGGTATCCTCAATAGATCCGATAATAGTTCCAGTAAATTATTTTGAAATTGGGTCCTCAATCTTACCAAATAGTTTTCCGGATTTAATTGTGGACACAAAAAGTCTTACGCTGCCATTTATTCATGTATTCAATAGCTATTTTGGTACCGTCTCCATTGAACATCCGGCGATAGTTACACAACAAGAGTTAAATGTTTCTTACAACATTGTAAATAACACCACATGTGAAAATGATGACGAGGAGCCATGGGCAATAGCAGCGTAACATCATCATTTCAGTTCATATCATATAAGATTGATACTTTAAATCTACAGATGCTGCGTTCGTTTGATCTGGTTCAACTAACCGGAACTATTGACCCTAAGCTATGGGAAATGAATATTGCAATTCGTCCTCCGCAGTATTTTAAATCAAAAAAAATGTATCTAGGCGGACTAGATATCAAAATTGATTTACCTTCTGGAAATGATAAAGGATCGCCTGAAGATAAAACTCTTATTTCTCTATCTGTAGGAATTGCTGGGATTTTTAAGGTTGAGGATGGTACTCGTCTTGATAAAAATCTTGAGGATCAACTCGTAAAATTACAAATTCCCGCAATCTTATTACCATACGCGAGAAGTGCAATAACATCTCTGATGGCTCATGGTGGATATGGCAGCATTATACTTCCATTGATTAATATTCACGAAGTCGCCAAGAATACGCTTGCGAATGTACCGATAGCTGAAATTGAGTGAACTCTTTAGAGAACCTTAATTATATTAAAATATAAATTTCTAATGGTATTTATAGAATTTAAGAGCAGATATTTTTTGAAGTTTAATCACTAATTCCACTCATCAGCTTTCTGCATTTGCGAATCAATTCAGATACATCACGACTGCTGCCAATCGCCTCAGCGGAACGTAATCCATGTTTCCAATTACCACGTCGGCTTCGCAACTTACCTGTCTCAGTTTTAGGTCCAGTACTTAATCCACCATGAAACCTGCACCGGCCATTTTTCATGGAGAAGGCTGTACAAGTACCTCCCTTCCTATTTTTAGCCCCACAAACGGGGTTGCCATGGGGTAGGTCGTCACTTCTTTTCATTAGCCCCACCCCCCGGGGTAAGGTCCACCGCACCGATTACAGCCTGGCCCCCCTGATTAACTGTTACATGCTCGACGGTAACTTTCTGCTGACCCTTACCTCGGTGGCGATTCAAGGCTTCCATTTGAGCCGCGAAAGTACGAAGTAGTTTATTTGCGCTCTCCACATTTCGTGAAATTGCCTCTTCGTATTGACCCTTGACGCTTGCGACACACATTAATTTCATTGCAAGATTGTGAACTCCTACCATTTGCGTAGCTAGTAATGCTTCAAGCTCATCTTTAGGTTGGATTGCATTTTGAACCGCTACGGCCCTTGTGACTAGCTCCATAAGATTGTCACCATCTCCTTTTGAAAACACTCCGCCTAGTTGCTCAATCAAGTGAATCGATAGTATCTTGCAATCAGTGCCAAGGAATTTCTGATGAGCAACTAATTCCTTCGTATTCATTACGACCTGATTAGGGGTAGTTTTACCCTCGTTTTTTGATCGATCAATTGAATCTACGAGTTTGCCTGCATCGGCAATTATCTTTTGGGAGTCTTTATTCATTGGGTTAATACCTTCCATGTTATTTGTTTTAAGTAAAATGTACGAAATCAACGAAGTCATTGTTCATTCGTATTTTGAAAATTCGTTAAATTCGTTCTAATTGCAGTAGATGAGATTAGCGTAATCATTCTGTTGTTTGCCCCAAGTTCCTTTTTGATGCTAATTTTCTGAGTGTCTTTTAATACAGCAAGGCATTCATCAATTCTTTCTTTGGGGTAATTCCTTCCCAATCCTGCGTTTAAGTCCGTCAAAGAAAGAACATCATTAGAGTTAATTAATTTAAGGATTTTTTTCACTAGATCTCCGGCTCCTTGGAATATTTCTATTGCAGATGTTTCGCAGAAATCCCAGAGCAGTTTTCCGCCCTCGAGATGTCTCACTTCTATGGTTTTTGATTTATCAAGTAATGCCAGTATGGCACTAAACCGAAGTACCATTGGTGAAGAACGAGCGAGAATGTGGTCTAAGGTTCCGGGAAAGGTTTTGGATTCTATTTCAATATACATCTTCTCCCAAAATGGAATTGCCTCTTTTGCAAATGTAATTTCGCCGATTGATTTCGAGAAAACCAAGGCTTCGTTAATCTTTCCAACGATTACTTTCCAGCCACGTACCGAGACTGGATCTGAAAACGCCTGGATTTTCGTTCTTCCTACAGATACCCATGCAAATCGATTTCCGAAGCCATTGAACATCTCAGTTTCTGAAAGGTACCTCCCCAATTCTTGATTGGTAATGTGGCCAATAATGGAAATATGTGGGTTAGTGGAGGAGGCGTGTTGGTTTTTTGTTAGATTTTGTAATGATTTTCCATCCCACGCGTCTCGAAGCATAGGTGAAAGGATATTTCCATCTCGAGTTGTTTGTTTGAGAACAGAAGCAAACTCAGTCTCAACAACAAGAAGCCTTTTGTCTAAGATGCCACTGTCGGTTTTATTTTCATCCTCATCTGTTATCGGATCGCGAACAGCCCATACTAAGCCCTCCCCTGAGGATAATCCTGACTTAATTCTTTGTTGAAACCAATCTTCATCAATTTCTTCAAAAGCGTTTCTAACCCAATCCCATGACGTGCCTTTTCGTGACCTAGCACTTGCTCCAACTAAAACGGTAAAGAGATTCATATGATGTTTACTCTTTTCAATTGAGAAATGAGCATTACTGCCACAGCTATTCCCAAATGCTACTAATAGCTGAAACAAAATTGCCATTGGATCGGCTTCGGTATGTGGCTCGACGAGCATTACAAATTCTCCTGCGGCACCAAGTTTGTGTAAATTTTCTTTGTCAAATTTCATGATGTTCTCGCTTTTTTAGGAGCAACGACCCCGTTCAATCGTTGCGAAAGCCATGATTCTATTTCTTCTTCTATCCAACCCACTCGGTTCGAGCTGATCTGCTTACGAGCTGGAAAGTCACCCTTTCGTTCTTTACGCCAGATCGTTGGCCCTGAAAGGCTTGTGCGTTCACGAACCTGTTTTAAGTTAAGTATTGTTATTCCCATTTTTATTCCTCTATAGTTAAAGCCAATTCATGGCTTGTTTTACCGCTTCATTGCGGTTCTTCATTCTTTATAGAGTAGTAATTGGATGACTTTGGTTTTACGGACAAAATGAGACTTGGAAAATAATGAAACATTCGAATAAATCGGCAAAAACGCTAATTTTCTATTTCAAATATTTTGTCCGTTCGGACAGAATACGGACAAAACTCAATGGACAATACCTATTTCCTTAAGGGAAGATTTACTAAATTGGAACCGAGTACTTTTCTGATAGCCGAGACGCTTGGGATGGTTCCACCTTTGTGGTGTTCGCGCCAGTTACTATGCAAATGCTCTGCAACTTTCGATATATTCCAGTGGTTTTTACCTTTAGAATATCTGCTTGCGGAAAGATGAGGCATTTCTTTTTTGGCAACGCCTAGTATTTTTTCACTCATTATCCCACTTGTCGGTTTTGAACTTTGATTCTTAACTGCCTTATCGGATGTCGGAGTTTTTGCTTGATTATTGGTGTTGCCAACGGCTGTCTTTGGGATTGAACCCACAAATAGTTTCATTTCTAGATCATTCAGAGCCGCCGCCATACCCTCAGCTTTTGCAATTGTTATCTCGCGCGGTAGAAGACGTTTGAGTTCAGTATCTGTTATGGTGTAATCATTCACCGGACCACCGCAACCATAGAACATTGTAGGATCACCAAGTGATAGCTCGTACTTGCATTGAGAAGCTTCCACAGGAATATAGTCACCATTTACATCGAGAACTTCAAAGTGAATTTTTCCCAGTGAACCTTGTTCTAGTAAATCCAAGTTGCTCCAACGCTTTGTCGCTTTCAATATTAGGGCTAAATTCCAAAAGGTAAATCGTCGATTAGGTGTTTTTTTACCCATTTTTATTCACCTTATTTGATTTTGAAACGAGTTCGTCAACGTACTTGCCCCACATTTGAAGCGCCTCACGCTTTTCATCATCATATCCATGGCGGTCATATACAGCGGTAACACCTGACTCAACGTGGTTTAGGATCTTAGAAATCACAAGACGGGGAACTTTCATGCGGGCCATGTGGCTTGCTGCGGTCCTACGGAGATCATGCCCGGTGAATTCCACTTCAAAACCTTTACGAGTTCTAATTCTTTGAACTGCCTTCTGAACATTTTCGATGTGTTTGGTGAAGTCGTATCGACCTGGAAATACCCAAGGTGAGTCGGTGCGTGATTCATCGAGTGATTTAAGAATTTTGAGCGCCTGTTTATTGAGTGGAACCCGATGTGCCAAACCATTCTTTGCGAGTTCAGCGGGTATTGTCCAAATCGCTGCGTTTAAATTGATTTGATCCCATGCCATGGTTTCTATTTCACCCCCACGCTGGGCGGTTAAAAGGCGAAGCTTAATCATGGAGCTAACATCTGAATCATCACGTTCAGCGGATAACCATACTTTTTGGATTTCTTCGGCGTTGAGAACACGATCTCTTGTTTGTGGCTTACCGGGGAGGGGAATGACCGCACACGGATTGAACTCCACGATATCGCGAGTGATTGCGAAGTTGAATATTTTCCGAACGAGTGCCAAAACCCGGTTAGCTTGAATTGGTGCTCCACGCTCCACGATGCCATCAAGAATCTTAATGATATCCCGTCGGCTAATCTCGTTCGCCTTTTGATTTTTCAGGAAGGGGAGTAGATCACGTTCAAGATGGCGTTCGTCACCTTTCCAGCTTTTCTTTTTCACCATGGCGTGACGAGTAAGGTATTCATCGGCCAATTCACCAAAGGTATCAGCAATCCGTTCTGCTTTCTTTGTGGCAGCGGGGTCTTTCCCATTAACAGCCTCATTTAAAGATGTACGGGCCTTGGAATAGGCATCAGCTAGGGTCATGGCCGGGAAGGCTCCAAGGGTATGGCGACGCTTACGCCCCTTAAAACGGTACATAACGATCCAGGACCGCGACCCAGTCGAGGTAATACGAATTCCAAAGCCAGGCATTCCTTTGTCCCAGAATTCGATCCTGCCAGTTTTTGGTGGTTTTAGTGTGGCGATCCCTCTTGCAGTAAAATTCAGAGTTGGCATAGAAACTCTTTCGGGGTACCACCGGGGTACCACGCCGATAACAACACTCTGAGCTAAGATGAAAGGGTTTGAAAATTGAAAAGTGTTGTAAAACGGCCAAAAATTAAAACTCAGCTCGTTCGGAGTGTATCACGGTGTTTCACAGAATTCCACACATTGTAGACTCTTAATCATCGGGTCGACGGTTCGAATCCGCCCGGACCCACCATTTAAAGTTTAAAAAAAGAGAAGGTAGATTCCTCCGAAGACGTTTAAGTCGGAATCTACCTTCTCTTTTTTTATGCTTTCAATGATGGGTTCGGGCTACGCGCAAGGCTCGGAGGAAATGAAAACGGCCCATGTGGAGTGCACATGAGCCGTTGTGAATGATGCATCTAGCATCAAAAAAGAGCCGGACTCCTTTAAATTAAAGGTAATCGCCGGTAGTGCAGCCGTTGGTGGAATTGTTCCACTCCTGCTGAACTTTATAAACTGCGGCTTTACCTTTTAGATTGCCAGTAGCGGATTGGCAAAGATCGCCCACTTCGTTACCGTCGTTGGTATTCCAAGCTTGTGGATATTTCGGGCTGTTTCCTGGAGTTGGAATTGGATCAGTGATCGCTTCAGTCACTTCGTGCGAAGCACACACGGTTTGACGAACGAGTGATCCACCGAAACCACAACCCATTGAACAAGCCATGGAATCCAAATTTGGAATCACGCCGTAATAAATGTTGCCGTATGTTTTTGATTCGTAATCCATGTGATAAGCGCAAAACTGTTGGCAAGAAGTTGCAACAGTTCCAGTCTCATCCTTGAAAGTGATTTTCAAGTTTGGTGGGAAATGAATCATGAACAAGATGTCTGCAGATGGTTTTGGAAGGATTCCAGCTGTGATCGCTTTATCGAGTTCAGCACGAATCACGGTGTCGTCCAAAGTTCCAGATACTTGAGATGGGTTGATTTGAATGGTTTGAATGAAAGAACCGCGACCAATTTCTTGGTTGGTGCCTTCACGTCCGTCTTGAGCGGAAACGCCATTGGTATTGTAAATTTTGAGCCAGTCCATGTAATTGCTGTTCAACACAGACGCATAGAAATCTGGCATGCTCTTTTTTGTAGCGTCTGAAATTTTATCACCCCAAAGGATCATATAAATTTGCGCGTGGCTGATTACGGGTCCGCCGTAGTAAAGGACTTTACCGGCATCCATTGAACTTGAATTTACCAATGAATGGCTTTCCAATTTCGTGATGGCCTGTTTTGAAGCCAATGCTTGCTTGGTTAACATCATTGGGTTCGCGAGAACCATGGATGATGTGACGATAGATAATACTCCGATGAACAAACTTAGTTTTATTGTTGTTTTCATAATTTCCCCCGTCAAAAAAAGTAACATCAAAACAAGGCTTGGCACTAAAAAAATGACGCTTTTTCATTTTCAGGTGACACAAGACGTAAGGAAGGCTAAGTATACGGGGATGATCGCGGAGTCGCTTTTTGCATTTATATCGTTTTTTTCGCCGATATCTAAACCAACCTTTCCCGCGCATGCCTTTCATTTACAGCTCGATTCAGTTCAATTCGCAGAGGCTTTACCTCTGCCGCAACGCATATTAATTCATTCCCGAGGTTCAAAGCCTGTAGACCTGAACTTGACCATGACTCAGTTCAATATGAAATTTCACCCCGATCTCCCTGAGCAAACCGTTTGGGGATACGATGGCCATCTACCGGGTCCGATGATTGAAGTGGAACGGGATCAATTGGTTCGCGTGCATTGGCAAAATCAATTACCGACGAAACACATTTTTCCCGCACCGACTCAAGGACTCGAACTCATGTACAAACTGGGATTGTGTCTTCCGACCACGCCAGACGTGAGAACAGTGACTCATTTGCACGGCGCAGAAGTGACGGATGAGAATCCGCTCGACCGTTTACATAATAATGATGGTTGGCCTGATTCATGGATTACTCCAGGCGCGGAACAAATAGCAGAATATCCGAATCACCAAAGTGCGCGGATGCTTTGGTATCATGACCACGCGATGGGGACGACGGGCCGGAATGTTGCGGCCGGACTTTTTGGAACTTACCTGATTCGTGATTCCTATGAACGGAGCCTGAATCTTCCTTCTGGAAAATATGAAATTCCACTCGTGCTTCAATCCCATGCGTTCAGTGACGATGGAAAACTAATTTATACCGACAACATTAATCTGGAACATTACGGAAACTCCGTTTCAGTGAATGGTAAACTTTGGCCCTACCTTGAAGTGGAGCCCCGTAAATATCGTTTTCGAATCGTGAATGCCTCAAATGCGCGAACCTATGGAGTGGTATTACTCGATCAGGAAAAAACCACGGCAGGACCGGCATTTTATCAAATCGGAACTGATTCAGGTTTCTTGGAAAATACCGTAGTATTAAACGATCCAAGCGATTTTAAATCAAGCCGCCTGAATCTAGCGCCCGGTGAGCGCGCGGATGTGATCATTGATTTTTCGAAATTCGCTGGACGATCGTTAATCATGAATAATAATTCACGAGATGCAGGTGACGGCGAAATTTCACTACCCGATTTGATGTTATTTAAAGTAGGCACCACACTTTCAGCTCGGGATGTAAGTGCACTTCCAATGAAAATGAAAAAAATCGAACGCATGCAACCCGTGGATGCAAGTGCAGTTCGTAGGGTAGTGTTTGATCAAACCACTGTAGATGGAACTTCAATGCTCACTCTAAATGGGAAACATTGGAATGATCCCATCGAAGAAAAACCAAAATTGGGTGCCACTGAAGTGTGGGAACTAGTGGACAATCTTCCGGATGTCCATCCATTTCACATTCACTTGGTTCAATTCCAAATTCTGGATCGAACTGCTTTTGATAAAAATGAATTCAGCCGAAGTGGACATTTAATTCTCACCGGAAATTCAAATCAACCCGACCCAAATGAAATGGGATGGAAAGACACCGTAAAAATATATCCGGGAACCATTACCCGAATTATCATGAAGTTTTTACCGTATGCTGGCTTCTATATTTACCACTGCCATATTCTTGAGCATGAAGACATGGATATGATGCGACCCTTTCAAATCGTGCAATAATATCATCAATTAAAGTCTGTTAGAAAAACAGATGGGGGATTCCTCCGGGGGCGGTTTAGTCGGAATCCCCCATCTGTTTTTCTATGAGACTTTAAGTGAAAGGATTTGCACTTAGGGAACAGACTCATTACCATTCTTCTACACACTGATAAGAAGGAAGAGATATGAATCCGTTTAAAAAATCTTGTTTAATTTTGGTCACGGTAATTGTTTATGGAATTACACCGTCTGTTCATGCAGCCGATGCAGGTACTGATGCGAACGCGGGTTGGTATACTAGGTGGCTCGACCAGGTGACAGCAATCCAGTCAGAACAGCCGCGATGGATGACTCCGATTTTTACAACTACACCGAGACTCGAACAAGAGTTTCGTTATGACATTCTTCTTGAAAATGCGTCCAATGGTAATGAGCTTGATAATTACGGGAACGGAAAAGGTTTGGAAATCATTCCATTTGATCCGGTCGAATTGATCATTGGCGTTCCCCCTTATCTTAATAAAAATACAACTGGTGCGGTGAACGGGTGGGGTGATCTTCCCACTTTGATCAAATACAGAATTCTTTCTGCGAATGAAGAAAAAGGAAATTATATTCTGACCGCATTTTTGGGTGCGAGTTTCCCAACAGGCACCAAGCCAATTGGTGGCGTAGCCGTTATTCTTACTCCCACGATTGCAGCCGGAATGGGGAGTGGGGATTTTGATTTACAAACCACAGTTGGAATTGCGCTCCCCCTGGCGGATGAAGCGAGTATTGGTCAAACTTTGTCTTGGAATACGGCTTTGCAATATCACTTTGTACCGATGTTTTGGCCGCAGCTTGAATTAAATATGAGTCACTTCACGGATGGTGAACACAATGGCCTCACTCAGGTTTTTGTTTCTCCGGGTGTGGTGATTGGAAGATTCGGAATTCACGAGAGAACTTCATTTAGCGTCGGCCTTGGATATCAGGTAGCTGCAACTACCTTTCATACCTATAACAACGCCGCAACTTTGACGATGCGATTGCCGTTTTAAGAAGAGGACTATCCGCGAATCAGTTGATTGATGCCTTTCAATTCGATTTCATCGTAGTGCTCCAGGCGGTCGCGAAGACCTTCAAAGAGGATCCGCGATTCATGAGTGAGAAGATTATTCACGGCTCCATAAGTTTTCATCGCTAAACAATAGATATCTACGCCACCCGGTACTGCGCACTGATGCATATAGTGGCGCCGAGTGATCGCGTAGTTTCCTGCGGCTGATTTCACGAGTGAAGATTCACTGGCTTGGGTGTAGCTCATAGCAAATTCTGTTCGGAAATGTTGGTTTTTAAATTCATCTTTTTTCAATCGGAACGCGTCCGTCTGATACCACTTCACAATTCCGTCTCGCGCAGCTTTCACTAACATTCCCCGTACCGATCCGTTATCGCCTGTGACCGTGCTGTGTCCTTCGTTTACATTTCCTTCTGAATCGAAATAAAGATCGAGAATAGCTACGCCTTGAACTCCATTTTCAATCAGTAAATTCGGGTAATCGATGTTGTAGTTAATTCTTTGCGCGAGGAGATCGAACGCGAGTAAGGTTTTCGAGTCCGAAAACAAAAGATCATGTGCGTCGGGGTTAAGATGTGTATCCGTTTTCGGAAGGGATGGATTTCGCTCCGGAGTTGCATTCAGGATCCCGGCAATTCCTTCGCCGCGCATGTAACTGGGACGAAGATCCAGCGGTTTGATTTTTTCTGTTTTTCTTAAATTGGGGATTGGGAGGATTCTTTTTTGAATTTGAACCATTTTTAATTCTATCGGTACGATCACTTCTCGACTCAATTTAAAATGGAAAAAAAAGAGAAAATAATCCAAGGATGATCGCATGAATGAAAATCGACTTTAAATAATTACGCATATATTAATAAAATGATCTTACTTTAATATTCTGCGGTGAAAAGAAAAAAAATAGAACGGGGAAAAACGCCTCAATTGGGACGACAGTTCCCCGGAGGGTGAGGCGAAAAGGATGTTGAGTTTTTCCTTGATTTAAAAATACCATCGAATACAAAAAACGGTATTGTGTGATCCTGCCCGTAGGAATAATAAATAGCGCATGAAGCTTACGGGCGCCATTATTGGTTACGGGTTCATTTCATCTTACGGTCATCTTCCAGCGTATCTTCAACGAGCGACTCAACAAGATGATGTTGAAATTATCGCGATTGCGGATATCTGTGAAGCTCGTCGCGTTCAAGCGGCTCTCGACTTACCAAAGGCTCGAATTTACGAAAATTATTTGTCCTTGTTGAAAGCGGAAGCGGCAAATCTGGATTTTGTGGACATCTCCGCGCCCCCTTGTGAGCACTCCCGAATTGCCCATGCTGCTTTCGACTCAGGTTTAAACGTTCTTTGTGAAAAGCCCCTCACTACTACCACTCTTGAAGCGCAAAAATTATTGGAACACGCAATGAAGTCAAAAAGAGTTTTGTTTCCAGCACACAATTATAAACATGCTCCTGTGGTTAAGGCCGTGCGAGAGGTGATTAAGAGTGGGAGAATCGGAGAAGTAAAAGCGGTTACTCTTTCTACTTTTCGAAATACACATGCAAAAGGGATTCCCGAATGGAAAACTCATTGGAGGCGAGATCGAGAAATCAGCGGTGGTGGAATTGCGATGGATCACGGCAGCCATTCTTTTTATCTCATGTTTGAGTGGATGAAGGATTATCCGATTTCGATTTCGGCAAAAATGACAAATTTGTTACCAGAGAAATATAATACCGAAGACAACTTTAATGCCGTTTTGACTTTTCCTCATGGTTTGGCGAATTGTCATCTGACCTGGACTGCCGGTGTGCGAAAAGTAATTTACACCATTCAAGGAACCGAGGGCGCAATTACGGTAGATGATGATGAAATGCAAATCGCCATGCAGGTCAAAACTCCCGGCCTGGATATTGCACAAGGTTCCGTCACATGGAAGGTCGAGAAAAAAAATATTTCATCCGACTGGATGGACGCAAGTCATGTGGGTTGGTTCAATGCTTTGTTTGATGAATTCAAGCGAGCAATTTCCACAGATGATTTTGTTGGGCGTGAGGCCGTGGAGGCCTATCGTTGTATTGAAATTATTACGGGCGCTTATGAGTCTTCAAGGAGAGGGAGCGCAGAGATAAAATTGAACGGTCTGGACCGTTCTGAGATTGAGGAGTCATTATGCTTCACCCCAAACCAAAAATTCAACCCGCGCGGGGAAAACTTGCCATCCTTACTCCAGGAATGGGGGCAGTAGCAACCACGCTGTATGCGGGCGTTGAAGCGGTGAAACAAGGATTGGCTTTACCCATCGGATCCTATACCCAAATGGGAAAGATCCGTCTTGGTAAACGCACGGAGAATCGACATGAACTGGTGAAGAATTTACTCCCGCTCTCCGATCTTGGCGATATCGTATTCGGAGGTTGGGATATTTTTACGGATAACGCCTACGAAGCGGCAACGCATGCGCGAGTTTTGGAAAGGGATTTGCTGGAAAAATTGAAAGAGCCGTTGAGTCGGATTAAGCCCATGCCTGCCGTTTTTGATTCGAACTATATTCGCCGGATCAGTGGTTCGAATGTGAAAAGTGGAAAGAATAAAATGGATCTAGCCGAGCAACTTCGTCTCGATATCCGAAATTTCATAAAAGAAAACGGATGCGATCGGGCCGTCATGGTGTGGTGTGCTTCCACTGAAGTCTATGCACCTGCATCTGCAGTGCATGCGTCGGTTGAAACTTTCGAAGAGGGGCTAAGAAATAACGACCCCGCTATCAGTCCGTCTCAGATTTACGCATATGCGGCGTTGAAAGAAAGGGTGCCTTATGCAAATGGGTCGCCGAATGTTTCGGTTGATTTGCCTTGTATTGTAGAGCTTGCGATTGAAACCGGAACCCCCATCTCAGGATCAGATTTCAAAACGGGTCAAACATTCTTGAAGACGGTGATCGCTCCGGGCCTCAGGAACCGTCAAATCGGTGTTTCAGGGTGGTATTCTACCAATATCTTGGGAAATCGCGACGGAGAAGTGCTCGATGATCCTGGTTCATTCAAATCCAAAGAAATCACGAAATCGAGTGTCCTCCACGATATTTTTTCAAAAGAAATGTATCCCGATCTCTATGGCGATCTTCATCACGTGGTTCGGATAAATTATTATCCGCCTCGTGGCGACAATAAAGAAGGGTGGGATAATATCGATATTTTCGGGTGGCTCGGGTATCCGATGCAAATCAAGGTGAATTTTTTATGTCGCGACTCCATTCTGGCAGCTCCAATTGCGCTTGATCTGGCTTTGTTTATGGATTTCGCTGGACGGGCAAAAATGCGAGGAATCCAAGAATGGTTAGGATATTATTTTAAAATGCCGCTCAGTAAAGTGGGCTTAAAGCCGGAACACGACCTCTCGGTTCAGTTATTGAAAATGGAAAATACATTAAGATTTTGCATGGATGAAGAATTGATAAATCATCTGGGTCTTACTTATTATGGCATCAATGAAAATCCAAAACCAAACCAACCCGGGAATAGCGCGGTTATATGAGCTTGGATCTCATTTCCACTTTCGCATTCCTTGCACTGGTCTTTGCGCTTTCGGTAACCTACTATGTAAAGGTTCTTTTTCAAGGACGTCGTCGATTTGACCGGGTAGAGCAGCAAGGCGGAAGCCCACTTTTGAGTAAGAGTCTCATGGAGATGACTTACTGGGGTCTCCAGCCATTGGCGGAATTATTCGTTCATTTCAAAATCTCGGCAAACGTGATCTCTTTTCTCTCTCTCATTTTTGGTGCCATTGCCGGTTGGGCCCTTGCCTATGGGCATTTTGGTTCTGCTGGATTTTTTTCTGCATTTTCGGCACTGTTTGATGCGTTGGATGGAATGGTTGCTAGAAAAACCGCCACTGCTTCAAATCGCGGGGAAGTTCTCGATGCGAGCATCGATCGATACGTAGAATTTTTTTTCTTTGCAGGGTTGATTGTTTATTTTCAAAATACGAGTGGTCTTCAACTGCTTACTTTGAGTGCTTTGATCGGCTCATTTATGGTAAGTTACTCTACCGCAAAAGCTGAGGCATTACAGGTGACCCCTCCGAGGGGGAGTATGAGACGTCCGGAACGAGCAATGTATTTGACTTTGGGGGCGATACTCTCGCCGTTTTCAAGTAGTGCTTATCCGATGATTTTTGTGTTGGTAATGGTTGCTTTGATTGCGAATGGATCCGCGTTGCGCAGATTATACGCAATATCAAAATTGGTTTAGCCTCGAAGGAGGGGAGCATGTGGTGGCATTCGTTTAAGCGCTCGCAAATTGCCGCATTCCTAGCAACGGTGGTTGATTATGGAATTTTAACCACATGGGTGGAAGTATTTCATCTTTACTATTCATACGGAGTTGCGCTGGGTTCGGCTTTTGGTGCGGCCGTAAATTTTTTGTTGAATCGCTATTGGTCATTTGGGCAAACCGAAGACCATTGGTACTTTCAGGCTTTTCGATATGCCATGGTTGCATCAGGTTGTTTAATTTTGACGACGACCGGTGTGTATGTCTTGACTGAATATTTGGGGATTTATTATTTATTTTCCCAAGTTTGCGTTTCTATTGTGATCGCTATTTCCTACAATTACCCATTGCATCGTTTTTTTGTTTATAAAAAAAAGGGCCATTATGATCAAACAATTCATTTCTCAGCCTCGCAATCAGAAAATTAATTTGCGAACACCGATTCCGGGCCCCCATAGCCGAGTGTTGCGTGAAAAAGAGGATCAATACTTGGCACCTGGTTTACAGGGGTTTGCGGTGATGGCGGGCATCGCTGTTGATCACGCACAGGGGAGCACGATCACTGACGTGGATGGAAACACTTTGATTGATATTATCGGGGGCATTGGAGTGAACGGACTCGGACATTCCCATCCCGTTTGGGTTAAGGCGATGCAATCTCAAGTGCAACAAGTTTCGGTCGGGAGTTTTACCAGCAGGCCCCGGGTGCAATTACTCGAACGCATGGCAGACCATGAGCCGGCGCCGGGAATGAATCGTCTTCAGTTATATTCGGGGGGATCTGAAGCGGTTGAAAGTGCACTTCGACTTGCAAAATCCTATACAAAAAAAAATGAATTTATCGGTTTTTGGGGAGGTTTCCATGGGAAAACTCTTGGAGCGCTTTCACTCATGGGTTCAGAGTTCAAAAGGGATTTCGGACCATTGGCTCCGGGAACAGTTTCCGTACCCTATGCCAATTGTTACCGATGTCCACTCCAAAAAAAGCCGCGTGATTGTGGAATGGCCTGTGTTGAGTTGGCAAAAAAACAAATTAAGATGAATAGTTCCGGGAATGTCGCGGCGGTATTAGTTGAACCCATGCAAGGTACGGCCGGAAACATTATTCCTCCCGATGACTATTTGCCCGCTGTGAGTGATCTCACTAAAAGTATGGGTGCGCTCCTGATCGTTGACGAAATGATTACTGGATTTGGCCGCACCGGAAAATTCTGGGGTTCTGAACACTCCGGAGTTCAACCCGACATCATTACCTTGGGAAAACAATTTGGCGGCGGTTTTCCCGTATCAGGAGTGTTGTCGCGCGATGATATTGTGCAATCGAAGCCTTGGTCGAATATTTCAGGATCTTCGAGTTCTTATGGCGGGAATCCTTTGGCGGCAACGGCTGTGAACATTTCACTCAAAATAATTGAAGAGGAAAATCTCGTCGAAAACTCAAGAGTGGTTGGCAATCATTTTTTGAAAAGATTAATGGAGCTCGAAGAGCGGTATTCGTTTGTGGATGGGGCAAGGGGGAGAGGCTTATTTTTGGGAATTGAGATGGTGAAAGACAAGCGAACGCGGGAACCCATTTCTACTTTAGCTTGCCAACAGATTTTTAACGCTTGCTTAAAAAGGGGACTCCTGACGATGGGCTATGCACCTAGTTTCAGAATTCAACCCGCGATGACCATAGATAACGCAACCGTAGACCATGCAGTGGAAGTACTCGATGAAGTCTTCAGAATTGCCGAAAATGAAAATTGGAAAGACATTTAGAATCGGCATTTTGAGGCGTGCAGGCTGGGTGGCTCTCTTTGGTTTCATGAGTTCCATCGTCATGGGGTATTATACTACCCAACTTTTTTCAAATCTTCGCACTGAGCTGGAGGAATTATTGCCGACCGATGCCCGGAGTGTGATGGATTTGAACAAAATCAAAAATCGGTTGGAATCCAGTAATAATCTCGAAGTGATCGTCAGATCTCAAAATACTCAGGCCAGTAAAAAGTGGGTGGATGATTTCGTGGCTGAAACTTTGAAATTGCCCTCTGATGTGGCTGCCGGGGTTGAGTATCGGATTGATCCAGTTGTGGATTTTTTCAGGACACGTAAAGCCCTTTTCATCGAGCAAACCGACCTAGTAAGAATTAAGAACTATGTAGAGAACAAAATCAGTTATGAAAAGCAGCTTAACAATCCGCTTACCTTATTTGAAAACCTTGATCTGCGTGAACCCCGTTTCA
>Ga0206911_1096_pt1 | contig 20614 bp, 15 predicted proteins | sample Alteio_BWOrgHeat_74_FD_152956 | JGI IMG/M metagenome (GOLD analysis project Ga0206911, IMG submission 152956) | Enriched cells from forest soil in Barre Woods Harvard Forest LTER site, Petersham, Massachusetts, United States -... | ecosystem: Environmental > Terrestrial > Soil > Temperate forest >...
CCGCGACGATCGCAATGCGTCGCGCGCGGCGGTTCGGTCCCGTGCCCTGCGTGCGCTGGTTGAACCACTGCGTCAGCGCACTGCCGGGTTGGTAGCGGATCCAGTCCCACGCCATCTCGACGAGTAACGCGCGCACCCGCCGGTTGCCCTGCTTGCTGATGCCCTGGTCGACTTGGCTCTGACCGCTGTCGTAGGGCTGGGGCACCAGTCCGACACAGGCACCTACCTGGCGGCGGTTGTGGAACTCCCTCCAGAACAGCTCGAGCGCGAGGCGTGATGCGCCCACTTCGCCAATCCCTTTCAGGCGCGCCAAGTCATCGCTTCGCTTGCGCGCGGGTGCCGGCACGCTCGCCTGCCGCGTCTTCTCCAGCGCCGCGAGTTGGTGCTGGGCCAGCGCGAGCCGCTCGCACTCGCGCAGCAGCCGCTCGCGCAATTCGGGCGGCAGCGGCGCGCCGTCGTGGCACCGCACCTCGTCACGGGCGAGCCGGCCGGCGAAGTGCTTGTGATCGACCTCATCCCAGCAGCCGAGCGTGACCAGCAGTTTGCGCATGCGGTCGCGGTGTTGCATCACTTCCTTCTGCAGTTCCCCACGATCGCGCATCAGCTGGCGCGACGCTTCGTCCTGCGGTGACGGCACGTGAACCACGTGCATGCGGTCGCGCTCGCCGCGCAGCCACGCGCGCAGATTGATGACCAGCTTGATGACATCGAGCCGGTCCGTCTTCGCGCGCCGCTTGTGACGCTCGACGGGGATGCTCGCGGGATCGACGACATGACATTCGATCGCGCGGGCCTGCAGCGCGCGGCAGATCCAGAACGCGTCTTGGCCAGCCTCGTAGCTCACCACGACCCGTGTACCCCCCGGCAGCGACCACTTCAGCTTTTGCTGTTCGATCACGTCCAGCACGGCCTGCAGGCGGGCTGCGGCCTGCGGCTGCGCGACCGTGTGCACGGCCGGCTTCTCGCGCCGGCCGTCGTGCAGCGCGACCTTCCACTTCGCGGCAGCGAGCTCGAGTGACACCGCCAACACCAGTTCCTCACTACCCGTGTATGCCTGATCGGTACGCATGATGCCTCTCCTGTGAGCAAACCTCAGCACGCTGATTTTAGGCGTCAGCTCGTCGAGGGTCTCGCTTCATAGGATCTAAACACAAACCGCCGTTCCCATGCGTCGTCGGTGGGCCGTTCAGGCGTCGGCACCGCACTACAACGGGCCATCCGATTGTCGACGGAGACCCTAGCGCGTCTCGTGGAACAATCGCTCAGCCGCCGCATCCAAACTATCGATTTCGCACCGACTGAAGTGGACCCAGTTCTCTTCTCGCGCCAGACGGATCTCGATGGTGACATAAGAGCCGGGGTCGCTCTCGAGAACCCGCGCGATTTCCTGCTTGTGAAACCACCATATGTTTGCGGCCAATACCATTTCCAGAATGGCTCGCCATCCCGCGACCTCGCGAAAACGTGGATGTTCCTTGAGCCGTGCAAAGCCGCGCCACATTTCATTGCTTCCGGCCTGTGAGTTGGACGACCTGTTGTCAAGCCGAGACGCCCATCGTCCGAGCAATCCGGAAAGGACGGGGACGGCTACCGGGGATGAAATTCGCTTCACTAGGTTGCAGAGACTCTCGAAGACGACATCGTCGCCCAGCGAGAGGTAGCGATGGAGAATTGGCACAAGCCGATCGTCGAGAAGCGCTCCGGTTGCCTTGAGGCCAATAAGACTACCAAGAAAGGGGAGCAGGATGTCGGCGTCTGCGTCGAGCGCCTGGTAGAGGCGATCGGCGTCGCCCTGAGCACCGAGGCTAGCGATAAATTGTGGGGCATAAGTTGTGACCCAAGGCCATCGCAAGCGCTCGTCATGCCAAGGCATAGGTAGGTGGAACCGGTTAGCCGCAGCAATGGCTGGGCGAAGTCGCTCGGCGACGGACGCACCACCTGTCGACGTCGAACTCTCTCGACCCACGACATGCCCTTCAGAAGTGAAAGTCATCGTGGGTGTGAATCGAACGACCGCTGTCGAAGGATCGTTGGCAGGGTCCGCAAGCGCTATGAGTCTCTGCGCCTCCTCACGGGTCAAGGGGGATAGTGCGATGGGTTGTCCAGTATCAATCCCGAAGTCGGAGCCCCCACCGAGCGAGCGCACCGCCGCCGAATAGGCAAGGGGCGACTTTGGTGCATGCACTGGCTGTTCTGGAGCGGGCGTTTCGTTCGCCACTGCGCCCGACACACGAAGACCTGCTTCGATTTCGTCGACAATCCGACCCAATAGGGGCGCGTCACCACAAGGCGAAGAGCCGAGGATTGTGCGCAGTCGAGGGCACAGGCCTGGATCATTGTCGCGGACCCAACGCCTTTCCTGCAGGCACTTCACTGACAACCAAACGGAAGAAGCGCTGGCCAGTACGTCTTCTATGTCTTGCATGCGACCGGCGAGGCGAAAGGCTCGAACGACTGCGGCGTGCAGAAGGGGAGTTTGAACTTTGTTCATCAATAGTTGGGCACCCGCGTGCGATGGGTCACTCATCAAGCTGAAGTAGAGCCATTGGGCCGCTTCGGATGGAGATGGTAAGCCCCCTGCTGCTGATAGATCGGCCCACTGTTGCGCCAAGGTCGAAGCGATAAAGTTGACGAACTTTGCCTCGCCTTCGGGCAGCAGCTTTGACACACCATTCTGTAGCATGTGGCTGAGAGATGCGTGCGCATGCAGGTTGTCGTTGAGATCGATCGTCAGAGGCGTTTTCTCCGCCAAGACTATCGGGGCGATCTTTTGAAGGGCTGCAGCGAAAGGTAGACGACCTGCCGCCCAGATGGCTACGCGCCGAACCACCCATGTAATCGAAGTGTCGGTCGCAAGCTTGACGAGCTGTGGTGCGAAGCCTTCGTCCCGAGTCCGCATCGCGATGAAGCATTTCCATAACGCAACGTCAGGTGAGACGAACTCGCGTGCCAAATCATTCGTTGACGTTGGTCCGCATGCTGTAAGGGCCTGAGCGAGATGCGGGACTACTTTGGGATCCGTTTCGACGGCATATTGACACCGCAGTGCCCCCGCCGCGAGCCGGGAGCGACGGCGAGCGAGCCCCGAAGCGGAGGCACTTCGGATCGACGAGTCACCGTGCCTAATGCCTTGCACGAGGAGATCGGTAACCTCGGGCCAAGGAGCTTCCGCAACTGCGATAAGGCCGGGGAGCAGGAGCTTAGGTGTCGGCGAGGTGCCTGACGGCGCGGCCAACTCCCCTCTCAATATCGGCACGCCGGCGGCAAATGGTTGCTTCGCAAAAAGCAGTACAAACAAACTGTTCCAGAGACCGGCTAACGGGTCCTTCGGTAAATCTGCTAGACGACTCCGTAGTGCCCCAAAATCCACGTTAAGGTAAAGAAGCACCGTGAGTGCGGTTTGACGACTGGGGAGCGGCGCCGAAGGATTAAACAGAAGCGCCTCATATCGCCCGACATCGTAGGCTGTTGGTGCGAAAGCCGGCCCCAGAAGAGCGTGGTCTAGCGGGATAGGTTCGGGTGCTAGGGGATCGACCAAGGCCTCAAATGCCGGGTGACCGATATAGATGAGAACCCGCCAAGCTACGGTTTTGAGCTCGGTATCGCCGCCTTCTGTTTTGATGATGTCGACGCAGAACGGACGTAGCTGACGCCGCACCGTCCAGATGAGGGATCCAATCGGGCCGAATCCGAGCGATCGAGTCGCGATCATTACCGAAGGTGACTCTTTCGGCAGCGCCGCCAACATTTCTATAGCGTCTTCTTGGCCGTCGACCTTTAACCTCACGCCGCTCCAAGGGGCGTTGCGACGAGTTTCGTCACCTGTTGCACGGGAGAAGATTTCGAAGGCGAGAATAAGAGCGGCGCGCCCGCCGTCGCGCAACAGGACCGGCAACAGCAGGCGCTGGATGTCCTCAGGTTGGGACTTTGCGAAGGCTACTATCTCGGGTGCAGTTCCTCCGTGCCCGTCGCGGGTGGCAATCAAAAGCCATGTCAAGCCCTGCCGACGCTCCTCGGCGTTTGCCCCGTGGCTTACGGTAAATACGATCAGGTCGTAAAATCGAAGAGGATTCAGCGTGAGGATCGCTTCGACCACGGGGCGTGCCCAATCATGGTCGCTGAAGTAGCGAGAACGCTGCTCGGCCAGGATATCCATGAAAAGGCCATCTACGCCTTCTGGAGGACGCTCCGGCAAAATGGACCGAAGGAGATAGAAATCCGAAATGCGCTCGGGACGTGCGGCGACCGCAACTATCTCTTCCGCAGTGACCAGCGCCCGCCGCGTCACATAGCCGGCGAGACTACGCCACGCTCTCCCTTGCAGGAACGTTTCTCGAGCAAGGAAATCCGCTTCAGCGGTGCGGCCCGCTTTGCCAAGATGGAATATCCTGGCGGCGGTGTCGCCCTCTCCGGCATACCACCGCGCCAAGGCGTCGTGGGCGCTCTGCCGCACGGCTGGCGCAATGCCAGACTCCAGCCCAGCACGAACGGTTTCATGCATCTCTAGAAGGCCTTCGGCCTCCGTCCGGAGCAGCCCGAGACTAACGAGCGCCTTGATAGCAGCGCCAACATTTTCATTTGAGAAAGCCGCTTCGGCATCCCTTCGTCTAAATGGAAGAGCGAAGCAGACAAGCCGTTCTGCCGCAGACCTGACACCGGCTGCGAGCTGATCGAAACGGCTTTGCTCAGCAGCAGATACCATATCTTCTGGTGGCCTACTCGCGATAGCGAGCATCGCCTGAAGCGACGGTTGACGGGCGAGGGCCTCAGCCAGCTGTGCGTAGAGACCAGCTGGCCGGCCAACGGTGACCCGGTTGAATATTTCCCACAGCGTTTGTCTGTCAGCGTCGACGTGATAGTGGCCTACGAGGGTTACAAACTCATCCCAGCGGAAACCGCGCATATTGATGGCGAGGATGCCTGCGCTTTCGGTCTCCACGGGACTTAGCGCGCTGAAACTGCTCTGCTGGCCAAATATCACGAGGCGGCATGAACCAGGCGTCAAGGCGCGGGCAAACCGCCCAAGGTCGCGGCCGAACTGGGCGCTGGTGGCTCCTTCAGTCAAATCCAGCAGCAACTGCACCGGCCGAGGCAGGCCACTGCATATTTCCGCCAGGCGGTCGATCACTGTCTCATCGGCAGGCTTGCTCTCCACCGCGAGACCGAACAGTTCAGGAATCCCCCTTCTTAAAAGGTGGAATGAGACCCCGGACATCACGTCGCGAAATGCCGCGTCCGCCCGCACACGGACGTAGATGGGAAGTCGACAGGGATCATGGTCCTCTAGCGCGGAGGCTGCCTGAGCCGCAAGCGTTGTCTTGCCGGACCCCGAGATACCGATCACCTCGATGACCGAGGCTGTTCCAGGCTTGACCAATTTAACGGTCAGATCCGATCGCAAGACTCCGCCTGCTGGCAGATCAGGCGGCTCCGACGCAGCACTCATTTGCGGCCAGGCGCTGCGGAGCTGAGCTTCGAAACTCTGCCGGTCAATCGTCTCTTCAGGCCGCTTGGCGACGTCGTTGATAAAGGATCGGAAATTGCCGAACAGGTTGTGTTCCACGACATCGGCAGGCAGCCCATACTCACGTTGCAGCCTGTCACGAAAGCGCTGACCTACCTCAGCCTCAGACCCATAATCATCCAGAATTTCGATCCGTGCGAGTACACCTGGAAGCTGCTGGTCGATACGGACAACCTGCTCCTGGTAGCGACGCACGACTTCGGCGCTGACATTTGCCGCGCCCAATATCTTGCTGTATGCGGCGATCAGAAAATCGCGCGCTTCATTGACAACATTGGGCGGGTTTTTGAAGACCCATTTAAGAACGGATCGACGCTTCGTACTGGAGAGTTCATCGAGTATCTTCTCACGACGAGCCATTCGATGAACCGTCGACCAGTAGAGGGCAGCCTCGCGATTCGCCGCTGCGCTACCGGCTTCGACAAGACGTCGAACTTCCGGATCTACCGTGTCGCCCAAAATCCAAGCCTGCTGACTGGTAGCTGTCGCGAGCTGGTCTAAGGTGTTTGGCAGGAGTTCCTCCGCAACTTCGGAAAGCCGCCACGGCTGTTTCTTGAGGGTGCCTTGACCTGTTGCGCGCGGCTTCTTGACCTGTACGTGCCGGCGACGTTCAAGGCCATTTTCAGCCCAAATCAAGTCCAGATCATCCTGGCCTTCGGGGCGCGCACGTACGTCACCAGAGTGCAACACCCGAAACGCCTCGTAGTGGTTTGAAGTGAACATGCCCGTTACAACCCTGGGTTACTGACGTAACCGATTTTTTAGATGGGGCATGCTCCTGGAAAAATAGCGTAACGCGCATGCAGGATGAGGCTGGCCAGGCGCCAGCGGATAGAAGGTAGTCGGACGTTAGGTCTGACGCGCGCGATGACCGGCTTCAGACCAGGGGACGCAGACAGGATTGCAGCAAATGTTGACGGCGGTAAATATGCGACCAGAACAGGCTTACATGCTGGCGAGCGCAATAGTGCTCGCCAGCCTTCGCCAGCATATTGAACCCTTCGCCGCGTCAAGGGTTCGCTGGCGCCAGGCTTTCGGCCTGCCCTTGACCCGATTACGCGCTTCTGCACGGGGGAAGGCGAACAAGGGAGTCGACCGATGATTCGTGAGTTAGTTTGCCGAAAGGACTTGACAACTTCCTGCTCATAGAAGGGTTGTAGGACGCCTGCCCTGATCCGGCGGCACGTCAACTCGCCCAGACGCCAGCGGGCAGGCGTCCTGCAAACCTAAACATCTCCGGTCGTTCGCCTGCGCGCCTAGACGGACATTCGAACGTCGGCTCCACACAGATAGCGCATCAATACCCCTCAATCATGATGGTCGCATCTTCGGAAATTGCGAACCGCAGCGAGTGCGAGATTCATGCCTCGAAGGACGGCGATCGAGCGATGCTGAATTGAACCGGAGTGGGCCAAGCGCGTACAGTGGGTATCGGCACGAATTCCGCCCTAACTCCGAAAAGTGAGGAGACGCGCACTTCGCCCTGCCAATCTCTCGGAAGAGGCGTTGTCGCCGCATCACCTTCATTGCGCTTCTGCTCTCTAACGGAATAGAAACAGCCAGCGCGGATGTTACGCGAGCGAATTTTCAAGCTTTCGATCATCGACCAGGTAAACGATTTTTTCGGTCTGCTGGGAGCGAGGGCGACGATGATTTCACGACATCCCAAGAAAGATTTGCTATGGTTAAAAGGAGCGGAAGTTACACCTCATCCTTACCGATGACTAACGACGCGTGGCCGCCAGATCGGCTTGCGCTCGTCCTATAGCAGAGGCAAACGATGGCACGTCGGGGAAAATTACTACGCGAAGACCGACTCTCTTTGCTTTGGGACCGCTTTCGGGAGGAGCGAGTCGGAGAGAAGCCTTTCTGGCTTCTGACTTTAGAGGAGAAAGCATTAATTCTTCAGTTGGGAATAGTTGATCCGTTCGACGACTTAACACCAATTCGTCCGACTGCGGGGATGGGCGCGGAAACGAAAGGAGCTGTGCTGTTATGGAACCTTGTTCACGGGCATCCCTTATATGAAATACGGATCAATGACTTGACTGGCTCGGATACTCTGTACACCGAGGTCCCGCTTGACTTCACTGGCGTGAATTTAAACATTTTTGGACTACAAGCTGCAAAACTGTGCAAGGGCAACTTCTACAAAGCCGATGCGCGTAACGCTGTACTTTCCGATGTGGACTTTTCCGGAGCAAATTTACAAGAAGCGAACTTGGAAGGTGCATTTCTCAATGGTGCAAACCTGTGCGGATGCGTATTAAAAGACTACATCGGCTTTCCATTCTGTCGTGATGCGATAATTGATGTGGAAACATATAAAAGATCGGGTTGGACACCGTCTGTTCTCAAAGATTGGCATCGCGCTGGCGTGAGAATACTTGCCTTAGAGGAATTCCCGGTTGCGGCGATTCAAGCCATCCTGAAAGGGTTCCGTGTTGATACCGCACCGATCTTCCTATCGTACGGCGGATGTGACTCCGATGTGGCGACGCAGATAGCAACGTTTCTAGAAAACCATGGATTGAGAGTGTGGTTCGCGCCTTGGGACATAGATATTGGTGATAATATATTTAACCGCATTCAAAAAGGTTTGGAATTATCCAAGACATTTTTGATTCTCATGTCTCCTGAGGCGCTTGCTCGCCCATGGGTTGTCGAAGAGCTTTCCTCCGCATTCCACAAGGCGCTCCATGAGCCAGGCAGGGAAATCATTCCAATACGATACAAGCCTTGCAAACTTCCCCCATTTCTCGGCTCCAGAAAATGGCTCGACCTACAAGAGCCGTATATTGACGCACTTGAGGACCTTTGCAGACGGTTGAGAAGAGAGCCACGTCACCGAGCATCTCCGAAAGATTACAACCCGAAAGCGGAGACGGAGAATGAAAATTTCATGGATGGAACGATGAGATTGCTGGGGAAAAAAGCGAGTATTATTGGCGCAGAAACTTTGCATAAGTTCAAAATTGATGCCATGAAGCAAATGATGGAGGTTACTGCTGAAGCGTTTGATAAGTCGGATGAAAAGCAACTCGAATCTACACGTTTGCTTTTTGGACGATGTGGGGAGCGGGAAGAAGTTTGGGGAGGCCGAACCGCCCCGCCGCCCACGAGATTGCACGATTTTGAGTACGCGCGGCAACAACTCCTAAACCGATTTCCCGACTTACTAAGAACACAGCCGTGGCCCAAGCGTCCAGGCACTGATCGTTAGTCCCGTAATTGCCAAGTGGTTGGGAATTGGTTCAATTCGACGGAAGTAAAGCGACGTCCGACTATGAGGGAACTTACACCGATCTAACCGTCATTGAGTTTCATGTTTGTCGGGTGGCTCGGAGGGTTTTAGGGTGCGGAGGCACCATTTCGAGTGAGAGAAATGCGTAAACTGCTTTCAGCAGTTGCACAAAACGGGAAACTTATGGCCTATCGGAACAAGACCTACGTAGCGTTTGCCAGCGAAGACATCAGCAAGTACCGACTGATGGAGGCATGGAAGGCGAATGAGCACATCGAGTTTGACTTCTTCGACGCACACGATCTTTACGTTTCTCGCGATACCAGCAAGCCGGAGACGATCAAGCGGAACCTACGAGAGCGGCTGAAGAATGCGAAGCAGGTAGTTCTGCTGGGGAGCAAAGATGGGAAACGAAAGGGCGGCGACGGCGTGTCGTTCTTGGCTCACGAAATCGAAGTGATCATCGAGTTTAATCTGCCCATTGTGGTCGTCAACTTGGACAAGGATCGGAACGTAGACACGAGCTATATCCCAGATCCGTTGTTGAACGCGAACTACTACACTATCTCAGTCTCATATCAGCCAAAGATCATCATGCACGCGCTGGACGACTATGTCTCTGTATTCGCCAAAGGCGACAAGAAGGGGCCACATTATTACAAACCTGAAGTCTACAGCAAGCTCGATCTGTAAATGACGATCTTTCAGGATTTGCGGACGTGGCGCTTCTGGCGCCACTTTCTGACGAGGTCGTTTGCATGTTTGGGGGGCCTGTCGATGGTTCTGCAAACCAGCAATGTGATCAATCCCACGGTCAAGGCTTTCGAAGGCATGCCGGTTTTGATCCTGGTGATTGTTGCTTCGCTTGTTGGCGGGCTCATATGGTCTTGGCCAAGGTCCATAACGCAAGACTATAGTGCACCTAAGACTAGGATAACGATCGTCAAGGGCAACATGCTTGATGAGACGACGCACCTTGTGATCGGTACGAATGACACCTTCGACACTGAAACGCCAGTTATCATTTCCAGGGAAAGCCTGCAGGGCCAAGCGCTCCAAGCGCTCTATGGTGGCGACCTGAAAGAGCTTGATGCTCAGTTGGCCGTCGCCCTCGCGGATAAGCCTACAGTCGGTACCATCGCAAAAGCAGGAAAGCAGACACGATACGGCGTCGGAACAATTGCAACTGTCAAACATACCGCGAGGCTGATCTTCTTTCTGGCGTACTGCGAAATGGACGCTCACAACACCGCTCGCTCCACACCAGATAAGGTCTGGAAGAGCCTCCTCTTGCTGTGGGACGAGGTTTCAAAGAAGGCAAACGGTGGTACGGTGTCTATACCGGTCATTGGCGGCGGACAAGCGCGAGTTTCAAGCGTCCTCCCCGCGCAGGACGCGATCCGCCTCACGCTTCTGTCGTATATGTTTGCGTCGCGCTCCGAGAAGGTTTGTGATGAACTTCGAATCGTCGTCAGACCTCGGGACTTCAAAAAGCTTGATCGGCTAGAACTGCAGTCCTTTTTGTCATCACTGCGATCATCATGAGCACCGAATCGAGTATTGAGATTCCAGAAAGCGACGGGTGTGCATTCTGCGCCTACCTCAGTGGCGAGCGTCCTTATACGATCCTGTCGCGCACGGCGAAAACGGCCACTTTCGTCACGCGCGAACAACGAGGACACCCGCATCTACTTGTTTTGCCACTGCGACATGTGCCTACTATTCTCGAACTTACTGATGCTGAAGCTGCCGCCATTGCTATTGAAGTGCGAAATGCAGCCGTGTTGATTGACCGGGCCTACTCGAAGCCTGGGATCGCTGTATGGCAGAACAATGGAATTCCTGCCGGGCAAGCAATCAACCACGTTCATTTCCACGTCGCAGGCACGCTTAAAGGTGGTGGAACTGAATTTGGGCCGGTGGACGAAGTGTCGGTTGCTGAGACGGATGAAATCGCGAAGAAGCTACTAGGGGCAGCGTGAGCGCCAGTCGCGAACGTCCGCGATGGCCGATGACCTTCCGATCGGCTCGAAGGGATAAATGGCAGTGACGCCTTGGAAGCGGCCGTTGGAGCGCGCCGGTCCGAACGGCGGAAGTGGATCGAGGAGACTCATTCGATCTTCATGTCAGCGCACATTCGTAGCAGCGCAACGACGAGGCATCCCGAACGTCCGGTCCGGCCGATGACCTGCCGACACCTCATGCATCTTCGACGGTGGTTCATCGGCCTGCGCTGTCATTCGCGGCCACTTGGTGAGGGACCACTGAAAGGCGATTAGCCGCCGGTGGGCTCTCAAGCGGACGAGTGCTGCTTGCTATTGGTTAGCGGCATCACGCGCGATGTTGCCTAGTGCATCTGGTCGATCGACATTCACTTTCTCGCAACTGCTTCGGAAAGAACTTGATGCATTTGTATGAACGAGCGTCCATAATCTCCTGCGCCGCTTATGCCGCGCTCGTTTTATTACCCTGCATTAATTTACGATTTTCTTCAACTTTTTTCTTATTTCGCATGCCTCTATACGAACTAACTGGCGACACCGTCGAGGACATAGAACCTGTCAGCTTCTCCGGGCTGAAACTTCGGGAGCGCCAAGATCTTCAGCGAATCTTTCGAGATCGTATTGAAGTTATTTGCCCGCAGAGCGATAGCACGGATTCAATGTCGATGATGGTGTTGGCCGAAGAGTTCGGAAGCTGGGAAGGTAGCCTACGCCGGATTGACCTTCTGTGCTTGGACAGCAACTCCAACCTCGTGGTTGTCGAGCTTAAGCGGGACGAGCCTCCTGGCCACCACGAACTGCAGGCAGTTCGTTATGCAGCGATGATATCGGCGATGACGTTCAGTCAAGCGGTGAGTGCCCATGAGCGGTATCGCGAAGCTCGAGGACTCTCGCCTGCAGCGGCTCGGGAGGAAATCTACAAGTTTTTAGGACGATCGTCTGAGGACGATATCGTTCTGTCAAAGGAAGTTCGCATTGTTCTCGTTGCACGTAGCTTCTCTAAAGAGGTAGCGACTACAGTTCTCTGGCTGAATGACCAAGGCCTTGACATAACATGCGTCACAGTACAGCCGTACAGTTTTCAGGGGCGTGTCCTGGTTAACATTGAACAGGAATTGCCACTCCCGGAAGCGGCGGCATATCAGATCGCGATTCGAGACAAAGAGAAGGCGGTAGCAGCGGTCGTATCAAAGAGGAAGGACCATACAAAGTATTGTCTCTACTCCGACTCGTGCGATCCAGTGGCAGGACTCCCGAAACGCAGACTTATCTGGCATGTAATGAAGCACGCACTTGAACGGGGTTTTCATCCGGACAGAATCAAGGAGGCAGTAACGTGGCCACGGCATAAGACTTTCGTATTCGCAGAGGGCTTGTTGTCCGGTTCTGAATTAGCAGAGGCGCTTCCCTCCGTCGATTGGAACCGTTACTTCTCGGATGACACGGATCTGTTTCTCGTCGGAAATCGAACTTATGCGCTGAGCAATCAGTGGGGCGACCGAACAACGGAAGCAGTGGACAATATTCTAGGTTGCTTGGCAGAAGGGCATGGGATTCGTTACGAGGTAGAACGGTGATTCAATGGCGCTCTCTAAACTGTAACGGGCAAGTTATTTCGGACAGGCCGATAGGTTCTTTCACTGCTGTTTCACGTCACAGGCAACGGACGGCATATAACCCAAAGCCGAATGCAGGACCAGGTCCGGCGTTGTTGCAACGCCATTGTCAGTGCCGACCTGACCAGTCCGGCCGGCATGATCGTCGCCATGGCACAGCAGAAGATCTCGCGTGAGCACAGGTCCAGCACGACAGCGCACCCTCGACCCACAATCGCTGTCAGCCCAACGATCGTTTAGTACCCCAAGCGAACATTTGATCTAGACAATTCAATCGCGTACACCCTACGCTCAGCTTTTCATTCCGGCTCTGACTCTTCCCATCAGTCGCTCAACCCAAATACGTAGTAGCTTATTCGACAGCACCATCGGCATTGAATAAGCGATCACTCGGTAAACGCTGCTACGTCGTACCTTGGATACCTTTTCCGGATCCAGCCAATCATCGTTGTTCACAAGGAGCAATAGCGTCTCTAGCCCGATGAGAATTGGCCATACGCAGGCAAGGCGCAGTCGAACAGAAGACGCCGGGATAGCGAGCGTGTATTCGAGGGCCTCACGGAAGTGATCGAGAGTCCTGTGGACAAGTTCAAACATAAGCGGGCGGGCACGAAGCGAAGCGTTCGGTAGCAACAGCTCTTCCGGACGCAAGCCGGATCGATCAAGCATCGTGGCGGGAAGGTAACAGCGTCCAATGCGCAAATCCTTGCCGCAGTCCCGCAAGACATTTGTCATCTGCAGCGCCTTTCCGAAACGAATGCCGCGGTCCAACATCGTTTCAGGGCCTCCATCAAATGTTCCCGGCACGTGCGCGTAAGTCATCTGTGTCCAGAATTCCCCAACGCAACCCGCGACCATATACGTGTATAGATCGAGTTCGTCTAATTCCTGAAGCGCAACGATTTGCCCGGAATATTCGTTGGGGAAAGTACGCAGGTCAAATTCCATGCCGTTTGTGAGGGTAGTGACAATCCCACGTACCGCATGCCGATCTGACTCGCTCAGTTGAGACAGCACCGTCAGCGCCGCACCGAGCGACTCAAGCAAAGCCTTTTCGTCGGACTGCGTCTGCTGACCCGCCACTTCTACAGCAATACGAGCCAGCGCTCCCTCGTCGGAGGCGCCATTGACCTGCCTGCGAAGCGACAGGAGCAGATCCAGCCGTTGCCCCGGCGGCACAATCGAAGTATCCGCGATCGTGTCTGCCGCGCGTGCCAGGAGATACGCGATGCCAATCGGATCCCGCATGCCAGCGGGCAATACGCGCAGAGTGAGGTAGAAGGAACGTGAAACACCTTTCAGTAACGGACCGAGAAGGACGGCTCTAGCAGGATTGCGCATTGATCGGATCAGGTCATTGTTGGACGAATCGGGTAGCTCTTTATTGTATCCGGCAATACGGGCCACTCGACCGGCTCGAAGGAATGAACGACTGCTATCCCCTGAAAGCGGCGGACGATGCGAGCTTGGTCCAGAGTCCGCAGCGGGTCGACTTCTTCCGAACAACGACAGACAAAGATCACTTCGCTCTCACGCAAGCAAACGTCCACCATCTGAATCCACAACGGGACTTGTGCGCATCCCCTCGCTGAAGCGTGATGCCTCCGAGGCATCACGCGAGCCATCAATCGGCATTGGCATAAACCACATCGATTTCCGATAGTACGGGCATTGCAGCGTCGTTTGCGTGTTGTTTGCAGTCGCCGCCGCACCTCATGCCAATACTCAGGAGACGAACCATGTCCACCGACCGCTCGCGCATCTCGACGGATATCGATTTCGAGCAGGAAGGCTTTCAAACCGGCACATTGCGCGTGCCGCATTCCGTGGACCGCTCCGCATACGGGCACATCCCGATCCCGATCGCCGTGCTAAAGCTCGGCGATGGTCCAACAGCGCTTCTCACCGGCGGCAATCACGGCGACGAATACGAAGGCCCAATCGCGCTGATGAAACTGCTGCAACGCATGCCGTCGATGCAGATCAGCGGCCGCCTGATCGTCGTGCCAGGTCTCAACTTTCCCGCGTTTCTCGCGGGGCGGCGGACCTCGCCCATAGATGGCGCAAACATGAACCGGATCTTCCCGGGCCATCGCGATGGCTCCATCACGGAGATGATCGCGCACTACGTGGATACCGAGTTATTCCCCCGCGCCGATTTCATCTTCGATATCCACTCAGGAGGCGCATCGTTCAATCATCTGCCGACGCTGCTGGTCGCACCACCGGCCGACGCCAGCCAACGCCACGAATATCAGCGGATTGTAAATGCGTTCGCCGCTCCCAACGCGATGGTAATGGACCTGCTCGGCGAGGACCGCACCTATGGCGCCGCCATCGAGCGACACGGGAAACTCTTTCTGTGCGGAGAATTCGGCGGCTACGCGACGTGTAATCCGCAAGGCCTGGCGATCGTGGAGGAAGGCTTGCAGCGCGTGCTCGCGGCACTCGGCATCTGCGCCGACGAGGCGCTGCCGGCGCCGCGTTACGACACGCGCTGGCTTCAGGTTGAAGGCGAGCGTCACTACGTCTTTGCGGCCACGCGCGGGATCTTCGAGCCGGCGTTCGCATTAGGCGACCACGTGAACAAAGGCGATTTGGCCGGGCGCATATTCGATCCGCACGCCCCGTGGGCCACTCCCATCGAACTGAGGTTTCGCAGCGCGGGCGTGGTCGTCATCGTGCGTTCGTTTGCGAGTGTCGAGCCGGGTGATTGCGTCGCGCTCGTGGCATCCACTACCAATCATCACGCGCAATGAACCCGGAGACGACCATGTCCGCCATCCCGTTGACACAAGGCGTCGACGCGCGCGATGCGCTCTACAGAAAGATCACCTGGCGCCTACTGCCGTTCCTGACGCTGTGCTACATGCTCGCGTACCTCGACCGCATCAACATCGGCTTTGCGAAGCTGCAGATGCAGAACCAGCTCTCGTTCTCCGACGCGGCCTATGGCGTCGCTGCGGGCATCTTCTTTATCGGCTACGTGCTGTTCGAAATTCCCAGCAATCTGCTGTTGCCGAGGATTGGTGCCCGCAAGACACTGTCGCGCATCATGGTGCTGTGGGGCATCACCTCTGCATCGATGCTGTTCGTCCGGGACATCCACACGTTCTACGCCCTGCGCTTCCTGCTCGGTGTTTTCGAAGCGGGGTTTGCACCGGGAATGGTGCTCTACCTGACCTACTGGTACGCGCCGTCCCGCACCGCTCGCGCGATGGCAGTGGTGATGTGGGCGGGACCGATCGGCGGTGTTATCGGCGGACCGCTGTCAAGCTGGGCCATGACCATGCTGGCAGGCACGCATGGACTTGAAGGCTGGCAGTGGATGTTCATTGTCGAAGGCCTGCCGTGCTGCGTGCTGGGCGTGATTGCATTCTTCTTCCTCGATGATCGTCCGCAGCAGGCAAACTGGCTTTCCGATGAAGAGAAGGCGTTGCTTGCCGCTGATCTCGATGCGCACCGCCTGAACCGTGCGGCGAGCGAAGCGCGGCATCAGTCATTGAGAACCGTCGTCTCCGACCCACGCGTGCTGACGCTTGCCTTCAGCAATTTTTGCGTGATCGCGGGGATCTATACAGTGAGTTTCTGGCTGCCCACTATCCTGAAGACCGCGGGCGTTGCAGGCACAATGGCGATCGGCCTTTGGTCGTCCTTACCCTACGTTGCAGCCATTGCCGTAATGGGTTGGCTCTGCCGCAGCTCAGACCGTCGCAACGAACGCCGCCGCCATAGTGCGATTGCAAGCATCGTGGGCGCCGTCGCATTGGCCGTCGCCGGGTTGTATCCAGACAAGCTCGGCATCGCGCTGCCTGCCATCGCCCTGTCGACCGCCATGCTCTGGGCGTCCTACACTGTTCTATGGGCGCTGCCCGCGGGGTACCTGGGCACGGCAGCGGCAGCGGGCGGGATTGCCTTCATCAACATTTGCGGCGCGCTTGGCGGCTTCGCCAGTCCGATCATCATCGGTGTCGTCAAGACGCTCACCGGCGACATGCAGGCCGGCATGCTGACCATCGTCGCCATCGCGCTCGCCGGTGCGGTCGCTATGCTGCTAAATCCTATTGAATCGCGAAAGTCGCAAGCGGAGAGCCCACATGGATGAACCATCGACAACCTACCGCATCGGCGACGCGTTGATCACCCGCGTGACTGAACAACAGTTTCAGTTGAAGACGGGCAAGCTGTTCCCCGACTTCGACTCTGCCGTGATTCAGGAACACCACGCATGGCTCGCTGACGGACAGGTCGACGCGGCCGCCGAACACTTCGTCCTGAACGTCAATACCTGGGTGTTGCGAGTCGGCGGCAAGGTCATCCTGGTCGACACCGCAAGCGGCAATCATAAGGATCGTCCATTCAGCGCCCTCTTCCATCAACTGAATACACCGTATCTCAAGCGGCTGGAGCGCGCGGGGGTGAAGCCCGAAGAGGTCGATTTCGTGCTGCTTACGCACCTGCATGTAGACCACGTAGGATGGAATACCCGGCTCGATAACGGCCGTTGGGTACCCACTTTTCCCAACGCGCGTTACGTGTTCTCACGCGCCGAGCGGGAATTCTTCGACACACCGGCTGGCGAGAGCCGACGCATGGTTTTCGATGACAGCGTGTTGCCCGTGATCGACGCGGGACTCGCCGAAGAAATTGGTCCCGGGGGCGGTGAATATCTGCCGGGCATCCGCTTCCATCCGACGCCGGGTCACAGCGCCGGGCACATGTCGATCGAAATCGAGTCGGCGGGTGCGCACGCGATCTTTAGCGGCGATGTATGGCATCACCCGATCCAGGTCTATCGTCCGGGGTGGAGTTCTGTGTTCTGTGCCGACCAGCATCGTGCAACTGTCTCCCGCCGATGGCTACTCGACCGGGCAGTCGAAACGGGCGCGACTGTGTTCACGCCGCACTTTGCCGGGACATCGGCGGGTGTGGTGGACGTTGTGGATGTCTCGGCTCAAAGCAACGGCGGCTTCGCCTGGCGCTTCGTGTGAAGATCTTTCGAGTGATGGTCGGCTTGTCTGCGGCTATCGATAATGCCCCTACCGCTGTTTAACGGCCGCCACGCTCACGTCGGGCTGCACCATCGCGCCGAGAACGCGAAGCAGCCGCTGCAATGCCGCGTTGGGATTGTTCTCCAGATAAGCGAAGGCCAGCGGCATCTGTACCGACAGGTCGGTGAAGCGCAGGAACTGCGCGCGTGCCGGCGGCCGCCCGAGATTCGCGGCATTGACGATCGCGGCTCCCATGCCGGCCGAGACGAGTGACAGGATCGCCGCCTCGGTGGGCACTTCCTGCACCACGTCCAGCGTCAATCCGGCCTCACTGCACGCGCTGACCAGCATGTCGTAGTACGCCGGGTACGTTTGCCGCGGAAAACATACCATCGGCCGGCCGTTCAGCTCACGTGCGGAAATCGCCTGACCCTCTGGAAGATTCCAGCTTCGCGGTACCGCGGCCACCACATCGTCAATGACCAGAGGCAACACATGCAGCGCGCGCGGAAGCTCGCCGTAGGTATAGATAAACCCGCCGTCCAGCGTTCCGGCCAGGATCTCGGCGACCTGCTCGGGCGTGTTCATTGGCGCCAGATGAATGCTCACCTCGGGTGCTTCGCGCTGAAAGCTGTTAAACGCATCAGGAACCAGGCCGTCCCAACTTGCATTGTCGACCACGCCAAGGCTTAACGTGCCCTGGAGCCCCGATGCAACCAGCCTCACCGCGCGCGTGGCCGACTCGAGTATGCCGAGCGACTTGCGAACTTCGCGCAGGAATAAATCGCCCGCGACAGTGAGCTTGACGCCCTGCGGCGTGCGGTCGAAAAGCCGCGCACCCAGCATCTGCTCGAGATCCTGTATCTGGCGAGTAATCGCCGGCTGCGTGACATTGATGCGCTCAGCGGCCAGCCGGAAGCTCTGATTTTCCGCGACCGCCGCGAAGTACCTTAAGTGTCGAAGTTCCAAGTTTGTTCCCTCTGTTGCTGCGGCAATCCTTCAGGTCCACATCTCCACATCCGCACCGCACGTTCTGGCGGCATCTGCCATCACCGTTTGCGACGGCACGTCAGGATAACGCTCGACGTCAATGCTATCCGCGTTTGTTGCGCGCGGCGGGGACGCGCGCCCTCCCAAGACCTGTACAAAAAAAGTTTGCCCGGGTTATCTCGTTTACGATACATTATGCTCGATTATGATCGATTTACGACGACTGAATAAGCGCAAACACAGGCCGACGACATGCAAAGAACCCGGCGTGATGCCGTAGACGGGCTGCTTCCCGACGAACGTGCAAAGCTGATACTGGACAGGCTCCGGACGCACGGCCGCGTGCTGGCGGCCGAACTTGCGCTTGAATTCAACACCTCCGAGCACACGGTTCGCCGCCATCTGCGCGATCTGGCCGACGCGGGCCATTGCAAGCGTGTGTACGGCGGTGCGCTGCTGATCTCGCCCGCTACACCATCCGGGTCCACGCGCCTGCGCGAAGCGGCCGACCGAAAGGCCCGACTGGCTGTTGCAGCGGTGTCCATCGTCCGGCCGGGGCACATCATCCTGCTCGATGCCGGGTCGACCAACGTTGCTATCGCCGCGGCGCTTCCGGACAACGCGGGTCTCACGGTGGTGACCAATTCCCCCGATGCCTGCTCGCGCTTGCTCGATCGTCCCGGCTTCGACGTCATCCTGATTGGCGGCCGGATGAGCGCGCGTGGAGCGGGGTCTCTCGGGTCCACCGCGCTTTTGCAGGTCCAGCAGATCAAGGCCGACCTCTGTTTCCTCGGCGCATGCGCCATCGACCCGGACGAGGGCGTGGCGGCGTTCGAGGCAGAGGAAGCCGAGCTTAAACGCGCGATGGTCAAGGCAAGCGGTCAGGTCGCCATCGCGATGACGTCGGAGAAACTGATGACCTCGGCGCCCTTTTTTGTAGCGGCAACCTCCAGCGTCGAGCATCTGATCGTGGAGCCGGATGTGTCCGGGCAACGGCTGGCCGAATTCGAAAAGATCTGCGGCAACGTGATCGTGGCTCGCGCGGAGGCTCGATCATGAAGCCCGTCGCTGAGCGTATTGCCACCACGGCGGTGTTTCTCGGTAACGGGCTGGGCATTGGCGCGTGGGCGGTCGAAGTCCCGCGGATCAAGGAGGCCTTGTCGCTAAGCGATGCATCGCTTGGGATCGCGCTATTTTGTTTTGCGTTGGGTGCGATTGTGGCCATGCCGCTAGCGGGCCGGCTGGCGCCGCGCTTTGGAAGTGGCCGCGTCACCGCATTCCTGGGCATTGCATTTGTGATTGGGCTGCCCTTGCCCGCGCTGGCGCCGGACTTTGCCTTGTTATGCATCGTGCTGTTTGCGTTAGGCGCCGCGAACGGCGCACTGGATGTATCGATGAACGGACATGCCAGTGCTATCGAAGGCGAATGGCAGTCGCCCATCATGTCGTCGTTTCATGCGGCCTGGAGCATGGGTGGCCTGTTAGGCGCAGCGGGGGGTGCGGCGCTTCAGGCCAACGGCATCGGCACGATAGGCGGATTGCTGCTGCCTGACGTCGTTATCGGCGTGCTCGTTTTGACAAGCGCTGTATTTGCGCTGCGGGATATTGGACCGAGGGCATTGGCGTCGGCTAGCGGTTTCACTTTGCCTAGTGCAGGCGTCATGAAACTCGCCGCCCTCGCCTTTCTCTGCATGCTGGTTGAAGGCGCGGTGGCGGACTGGAGCGCGGTGTTCCTGCGCTCGGCACTCGACACGCAAGCGAGCGCAGCGGCGCTCGGTTATTCGTCGTTTGCCTTCGCGATGGCGGCATGCCGCGTGGTCGGCGATGTATCGGTTCGACGTTTGGGGGCGAGCGTAGTGGTGGCTAGCGGAGGGCTTATCGCTGCGCTCGGCTTGGCGCTGGTGCTGGGTTATCCAAACGTGGTCACTGCTTGCGTGGGGTTTGCGCTTGTGGGAATCGGTCTGGCTAACATCGTGCCGGTGATCTTTAGTGCTGCGGGCCGTTCCACTACAACGCCGGCCGTTGGCGTGTCCATGGCCGCCACGGCGGGCTATGCCGGCTTTCTGGTGGGCCCGCCCTTGATTGGGCTGGGCGCAGGTTTCCTGGGGTTGCGTCTCGCGTTATGTGCGCTGTTGCTAGCCGCGTTGATCGTCTGTCTGGTGGGTGGGAAAGCCGTGAGCCGGGCGGGGGTTAAAGAGGCGTTTTAAGGTGCTAAGCTTTGGGGGATGGGAGTCGCGGGTAGGAGT
>Ga0206911_1098_pt1 | contig 20365 bp, 14 predicted proteins | sample Alteio_BWOrgHeat_74_FD_152956 | JGI IMG/M metagenome (GOLD analysis project Ga0206911, IMG submission 152956) | Enriched cells from forest soil in Barre Woods Harvard Forest LTER site, Petersham, Massachusetts, United States -... | ecosystem: Environmental > Terrestrial > Soil > Temperate forest >...
TACACAAATAAGACGGAGCAATACAGGTCGTCAGGCGGATCTGGTTCCTCTTCGTATGGAAAGGATGGCCGCTTCTCCTTTTGCCTTCCTGCGAGGTGCAGCGAGTGTTATGGCACTCGATCTATCAAAGACTCCCACCATCAAATTCAACGTTGTCTTGGCTGGAGATGCGCATCTGAATAATTTCGGTTTCTACGGGTCAGCTCAGCGAGAGCTGCTCTTCGACATTAATGATTTTGACGAGAGCGTCGTTGGGCCGTGGGAGTGGGACTTAAAGCGCCTGACGGCAAGCGTTAACGTTGCGGCAAGGGAGAATGGCCTCAACCCCCGTGAGCGAAAAAACGCAGTCATACAGGCAGTCACGGGATACCAGGACAATATGCAGCGCCTCGAGTCGATGGGAACGTTGGACATCTGGTACCTGCATACGGCTCCTGGACGTTCCAATGTACTGCGCAAAGTGCCGCCCAAAGCGGAGGCGGTTATCTCAAAGGTATGTGCCAAGGCAATGCAATCGGACAATCGAAATCTGTTAGGCAAAGTGGCCGCAAAGAATGGGTCCGGACGCTGGCAGTTCCGTGAAGATCCGCCGATTCTGACAACAATCAATGCTGTCACAAAAAAGAAATTGATCACGGCCCTTGAGCAGTACGCTCTGACGTTGTCTCGCGAACGTCGTTACATGCTCTCGAAGTATCGCGTAGCCGATATCGCCCATCGTGTCGTCGGCGTGGGGTCAGTGGGCACCAGGGCTTACCTTGCGCTGTTGATTGGCAAGGGCGATGACGATCCGCTCTTCCTCCAGATCAAAGAAGCGTCTGCCCCCGCGCACGCTCCTTATTTGCCGAACAGAAAAGCAGAGTACAGTCACGAAGGCCAGCGAGTGGTGATAGGACAGCGCGCTCTTCAGGCGTCAAGCGACGTGATGCTGGGATGGACCGAGATCGATGGGCGCCCTTTTTACGTTCGACAGATGAAAAATCTCAAAGCATCCATTCCAGTCGAGTGGTTGACAGGGGAAGCCTTCGATTTCTACGCCTACGGCTGCGGCGCAATACTAGCCCGCGCTCATGCGCGAACCAGCGAGCCAGCAATCATAGCGGGGTATTGCGGCGGTTCGAGTCCGTTGCGGGAATCTCTGGCTGCATGGGCTGAAGCCTACGGTGATCAGACTGTTGCAGACCACGCAAGGCTTGTCGAAGCCCTGAAGAAAGGCGCAATGATGTAAAGTTGCTCGAATCGCCTGCGAAGAGGAAATTGGAGCTTTGCTTCTGCGGCGAGATGAGGGAGAGCGACTTGGCTGAAAAAAAGTACATTCTTGCGTTGGATCAGGGAACAACCAGTTCAAGAGCCATGGTAGTTGACGAAGCAGGTCAGGTTGTGTCGATAGCGCAGCGGCCATTCCGACAAATTTTTCCGCAGCCAGGATGGGTGGAGCATTCGCCTACGGAGATATGGGCTTCGCAAAGCGGAGTAGCGACCGAGGCGCTGGCCGCGGCTGATCTCACTGAGCGCGACATTGCGGGCATCGGAATCACCAATCAGCGCGAAACTACCATCGTGTGGGACCGGGAGACGGGAGAGCCAGTCTACGACGCCATCGTCTGGCAGGATCGACGAACAGCGGAGTTCTGCGACACTCTTCGCAACCGGGGCGAAGGTGCCATGATTCAAGCCAGGACGGGGTTGCTGCCTGACGCTTATTTTTCAGGTAGCAAAGTGAACTGGATTCTGAACAATGTCGGCGGCGCGCGAGCCCGTGCGGAGGCAGGGAAGTTGGCCTTCGGGACGGTCGACAGTTGGCTCATCTGGAAGCTGACCCAGGGCAAGCGGCACGTGACGGATGTGACGAATGCGTCGCGAACAATGCTCTACAACATTCACACACTCGAATGGGATGACGAGTTGTTGCGGATGCTGGATGTTCCGCGATCCATGCTGCCGGAGGTGGTAGCCTCAAGCGGGCTATGCGCAACGACCGAGGGACTCTTCAATGGCATTCCCATCGCCGGGATCGCTGGAGATCAGCAGGCCGCGCTCTTTGGGCAGATGTGTACCTCACCCGGAATGGCGAAATGCACCTTCGGCACCGGAGCCTTCATGCTGCTCCACACAGGTACACAGCCGATGATCTCGAAAAATCGCCTGCTGACGACGATCGCCTGGAAGATTGGCGATGTTGTCGAGTACGCCCTTGAAGGCAGTATGCTGATGGCCGGCGCAGTAGTGCAGTGGCTGCGAGACAATCTTCAGATGATCCGCACGTCGGCCGAGGTGGAAGAATTGGCGGCTTCGGTGTCGAGTTCAAATGGAGTGGTTCTGGTGCCCGCGTTTGCCGGCCTCGGTGCCCCCCACTGGGACCAGTATGCAAGAGGCGCATTGCTCGGTATGACTCGCGGCACAACCCGGGCACATATTGCGCGGGCCGCCCTTGAGGGAATCGCTCTGCAGGTGACGGACGTCCTCGGGGCGATGCAGGCGGACTCAGGATTGCCTCTGGCACAATTACGCGTCGACGGCGGAGCATCCGCGAATGCCCTTTTGATGCAGATACAGGCAGACGTGCTGGGCATTGACGTGGTACGACCGAAGAACGCCGAGGCGACTGTGATGGGCGCTGCTTATCTTGCCGGGATCGCCGTGGGATACTGGCCCGATAAAGAAACGATTGCGAGACAGTGGCAAATGGATCGAGTGTTCAAGCCGAATATGGATGCGGATGCAAGGACCAGGGTCCGCGAGACTTGGCATAATGCTTTAGGACGAGCGCAAGGATGGACTCATGAAGGGGAGACCCAAGGGTGACGGAACGCTCAGAGGTATTGCGCAGACTTGGAGAACAGGCTGAGCCTTGGGACGTGCTCGTTATTGGCGGAGGAGCAAGCGGCTTCGGCGCTGCCGTCGAGGCGGCAGCCCGTGGATACCGCACACTTCTCATCGAGCGCTTCGACTTTGCCAAAGGAACTTCAAGCCGAAGCACAAAGCTGGTCCACGGCGGTGTTCGATATCTTGAGCAGCTAAACGTAACGCTGGTGCTGGATGCATTGCGCGAGCGAGGCCACATGCTCCGCAACGCACCACACCTCGTCCACGATCTGTCGTTTGTGGTTCCAGCATTCAGCTACTTGACGCTTCCGTACTATGGGTTAGGTTTGAAGGTGTACGAGCGGCTCTCCGGGCACCTTTCGTTTGGTTCATCGAAGCTGCTCTCTCGCGAGCGCACGCTGGCAATGCTTCCCGGAATTGCGAGCGACGGACTTCGCGGGGGCGTGCTCTATCACGATGGGCAGTTCGATGATGCGCGATACATCGTCGCTTTGCTGCGAACATTTCAGGAACTCGGCGGAACGGCTATCAATTACGTCGAGGCTACCGGCCTATTGCAGCGAAACGGAAAGGCCATCGGCGTTAAAGCTCGCGACTCTGAAGCAAACAACGTCTTTGAGCTGGCTGCGAAAGTAGTGGTCAACGCAACCGGAGTATTTTCAGAGGACATTCTGGCGATGGATGGTGCAGCGCCCGGAGCGTTGCTGGCTATGAGCCAGGGGTCGCACTTCGTTCTACCACATTCGTTCCTTCCGGGCGGTGCGGCGTTGATGGTCCCGAAGACAGCAGACGGTCGGGTTCTGTTCGCTATACCGTGGCACGGAGCGACGCTGGTCGGAACAACCGACGAAGCTGTCGACCGCGCCTCTGCCGAACCACATTCGATGAGTTCGGAGAGAAGTTTCCTGTTCGAACACATCGCTCGATACTTCGGCCGCAAGCCCGCGCCGGCGGAGATTCTCAGCATGTGGTCAGGGCTTCGGCCGCTCGTCCGCAAAGGCCACGGCGCGACCTCGAAGCTATCCCGAGATCACACGATTCTGGTGTCGAAGTCCGGAATCGTCACAGTAACGGGTGGCAAGTGGACGACCTACCGGCGGATGGGACAGGACGCAATCGACCATGCTGCAGATGTCGCCGGTTTGCCCAAAGTAGCTTCGAGGACGCTCGACTTAAAGTTGCACGGATGGGCAAACGAGTCGGCCACCACAGCTGAGTCAGAGCGAGTATACGGCTCCGACCTGCCAATGATTCAGCAGTTATCTGTAGAGGATCCAACCCTCGAGAAGTTACTGCATCCTCGACTCCCATATCGCCTTCGTGAGGTAGTCTGGGCCGCGCACTACGAAATGGCGAGGACGGTCGAAGATGTGCTGGCGCGGCGAACCCGGGCACTATTTCTGGATGCCTGCGCCGCGATTGAAGCTGCGCCCGCTGTGGCCGACCTGCTGGCCAGGAAACTCGGTCGAAGTGAAGCTTGGCGCGAAAAGGATCTTCAAAGCTTTTTGTCGGTAGCACAAGGCTATGTTTACCTGGGAGAGTGATTCGCTATGGTTGATCTGTCACCCGTTGTCGGTGAGTTTGTCGGAACGTTCGTTCTCATTGTGCTGGGCAACGGTGTTGTCGCAGGAGCGTTGTTGAACCGGTCAAAAGCGCAGAATGCAGGCTGGATTTCGATCACCGCCGGATGGGCAGTGGCCGTTTTCTCGGGCGTTGCCGTTAGCGCTGCTCTGGGTGATGCCGACGGACATCTAAATCCAGCATTCACCCTTGCTTCGGTACTGATGACCGGCAATCCGATGCGTCTGGCAACTTACATCCCGGCCCAGATTCTCGGCGCGTTGTGCGGTGCTGTTGCCGTATGGATGCAATACAAGCCGCACTGGGAATTGACAGAAAACCCAGACACGAAGTTCGCGTGTTTCGCAACGGCACCAGCTGTATATCGACCGATCTGGAACCTCTTCGCTGAGGTGCTTGGAACATTCGTGCTCGTGCTCGTCGCGACGGCGCTGTTTTCCAAAAGAGTCGCTCCGGCTGGAGTAGCAGCTGGTCTCGGGCCTATCCTCGTGGGAGCGTTGGTGTGGGGAATCGGACTCTCGCTCGGCGGATCGACCGGATACGCCATCAACCCCGCCCGCGATCTGGGGCCGCGGATCGCCCATGCACTCCTCCCTGTTGCGGGAAAGGGTAGTTCGGGCTGGCGATACGCATGGGTTCCCATCTTGGGTCCGCTGATTGGCGCTGCCTTGGCTGCAGCCGCCGTCAAAATCCTGAGCATGAGTTGAAAACCTCGCTTCCCGGCGCGCCTTGTCCACCAAGCTCACATCGATTCTGTTGACAGTAGCCCCAGCGACATATAGCGTTTAGCCCGTCGTCACCGCTTACTATGGATAGTGCGGAAGCATGGAGGATTTGGAATGAGTTTTGCCAAAGGAGTTAAGACGATTGCCACTGACAGCCACTTTTTGGTTCCGCTCTGTGTACTGTTGGCCGGCATCGTCCTGCTGGTCATATTGCACTGAAGAGCAGTAGCAAGCGGGTACTGGAAAGTGTGAGGAGAGAGATTGATGACAAGTGTAGTGCAGCGAGTGGAAAAATCGGGTTTGTCGCTGCACGTCCTGGGCGTGATCTGCGGCTTGACAGCAGGAGTCTGGCTAGGGGCGGCTGAGGCCCCCACCAAACTCGTGAATTCAGGGTTCTCTCCCTTCGCGATCTCGCTGTGCATGGTTGCAGGAGTCTTTACAGCTCGTTGGACGTTTCCCACGTTGCTGAAAGGGACTGGGTATGTGTTTGCCGATCTCGCGGAAAAGAAGCACCTGATTGTGTGGGCACTCCTTGCGGGCGCACTGTGGGCCGTGGCGAACACTTTGACCGTCTTCGCGATTCGGGACGTAGGACTGGCCGTGGCCTTCCCCATGTGGAATGCAAACGCGCTGATCGGGCTCTTTTGGGGACGCGTCCTGTTTCGCGAGTTGGAAGGAGCGAGTGGCAAGAACATCGGTAAGGTCGTGGTAGGAGCAATTGCGATTGTCATCGCAGCAGTAATGCTCGGCTTCAGTACCATGCATGGCGGCTCGATGGGGCAACACGCCATTCGCGGAATCGCCGCCGCACTTGGCGCGAGTGCGATGTGGGGAACCATGTACGTTCCTTATCGCAAAGCTTATTTGAGCGGGATGAATCCGTTGTCCTTCGTAACTGCATTCACAGTTGGAGAATTGGGTACCGTATTGGCGTTAACGCTGGCACTCGACGGCGGCGTTCATTCTTCGGCATTCCAGCTGTTCCACATGCCAGGTGTGCTCTTCTGGCTATTCCTCGGAGGATTCGTCTGGGTCATCGGCGATCTCTTTCAACAGTTCGCAGCCAAGTATCTCGGCATCGGCCGCGGCATTCCACTCTCCAACACCAATCAGCTTTGGGGACTCGCGTGGGGAGCGTTGGTCTTCGGCGAACTCGCAGGTGCTGACCGTCAGCACATGCTGCTCGTAATAGGTGGCTCGCTGACGATGATCCTCGGAGCTTTAGCGATCAGTACAGCGGTAGCCTCCGCGAAGGAAAACAGCTCAACCAACGAAGCGGTTTTGCGCGAGTGCAACCGTTACGGCTTGGACTACCACCGAACCATGATGGCTCAGGCCGGAGACGAGTTCGGTGGACGAAGTGAGCGGAGACGTTGGTGGGACTACGCGATCGTCCTGGCGGCTACAGGAATTTTTGTCGTGCTGGGACTTCGGGCAGTCGTACCGCCTTTGGCCATGAACTTCACGTGGGTTGCTATCCTCAGTGTTGTGCTGGTGTTGAGCCTTATTGCGGGCGCCCTGAGCCTTTGGCGGCGAACTCGTTTTTGTTAGCTGATTTTTCTGTGACTTTAACATTCTGCATCGTTTGAAACCAACCTGTGGAATCATCCGTCAGGAGATGTATGGCTGTCAGGCTGAAAGACATCGCACGCGATCTGGGAGTCTCCGTCGTCACCGTTTCAAAGGTGTTGCGGGGCAATGCCGACATCGGCGAAGAGACGCGACGGCGGGTGCTGAAGCGCATGAAGGAGTTGAACTACCAGCCCAACATGATGGCGCGTGGGCTGGCCAGCGGACGAACCTACACAATTGGCCTCGTGGTTCCGGACCTTGTCCATCCGTTCTTTGCCGAGTTCGCAAAATCACTAGGGGGCGTTCTAAGAACGAGCAACCGCGCACTGATTCTCACTTCGTCAGAAGAAGATCCCGAGATCGAGCGGCAGGAGATTCGAACGCTGCTACGTCGAGGCGTTGACGTTCTCCTCATCGCTTCGTGTCAGGCGAATCTCAGAAACTTCTACGAATTGGGCGACGATCGGACGCCGTATCTTCTCTTTGATCGAAATTTCCCCCATCTGGCTGCACACTTCGTCGGCTCCGACGATGTGAAAGTAGGAGAGATGGCGACCCGGCACCTGGTTGAGATCGGCCGCAAGCGCATCGCTCATATCGGAGGCAAGAACACCAGCCCCTCGTTCGATAGATTGCGAGGCTATCGAAACGTTCTGGCAGAGAACCGACTCTCGCTGCCGGAAAATTACATCGTAGTGCGGGAACGGATGGAAGAATCTGGCGACATGGTCGGATTTCAGGCGATGCAGGAGTTACTTAAGTTGGAGCCAAAGCCGGATGCGGTGTTTTGCTACAACGACCTAACGGCAGTAGGCGCAATCGAGGCGACACTACAGGCCGGGCTGCGGGTTCCCGAAGACATCGCCTTTATTGGGTGCGGAAATCTCCGTTATGCCAACTACCTGCGGGTTCCACTCAGCTCAATCGATCATGGGACGACCGAACTCGGTCGAATCGCTGGCGAGTTTGCCTTGGAACTGTCGGCCAGACCGGAGCAGGATCCGAAGAGCATTTTTGTGCCGTCCACGCTGATTGTGCGGGAGTCCACGGCCGGTACCAAGCGCAGCTATTAAGTCCTGCAGTCAAAGCAAACTGGGGTCCTATTGGTGTCAGCGAGAAACCGCTTGCGTTCTCCTATCGGTTGGACGTATAGTCGACTATAGTTAGCGCTAACGTAGGATCGTTGGACTTGCGACTGAGGAGAATCCCATGGCGACAAATGTAATTCCATCCAATGCTCCCTTGAAAGATATTGATGAATGGGATGATTTCCTAACCGGACGCTATCAGGAAGGGAAGAGCGAAGCCGAGTTCCGCCAGTATGACGAGAAGGCGACACCCGGTGTCGCAGAATTCTACCGATTGAACCATCAGTACCAGACCTTCGACTACGTGATCGCGAAGGAGAAGGAATACTTCGGCCTCAACAAGGGTGAGAAGAGCATCTGGGAGGCCGCCGAGTTTCTCAACACACTCGTGGATGACAGCGATCCCGACACCGACCTGACGCAGATTGAACATCTGCTGCAGACTTCAGAAGCGATCCGTAAGGACGGACATCCCCGGTGGTTTGTCCTGACAGGATTCATCCACGACCTTGGCAAGGTTCTTTGCCTGTGGGGCGAGCCGCAGTGGGGCGTGGTCGGCGATACCTTCCCCGTCGGTTGCGCCTATTCGAAGGACATCGTGTTTCCGGAGTACTTCAAGGCGAATCCCGACCTCAACAGTCCCCTGTATCAAACCAAGTACGGCATCTACGAACCGAACTGCGGGCTGGACAAGGTCCACCTGTCCTTCGGGCACGACGGGTACATCGGCGAAGTGATGAAAAATTTCATGCCCGAGGAATCGCTATACATGCTGCGGTATCACTCGTTCTACTCCGCACACCGGCATGGTGCTTACCGTCACTTGATGAGCAATCATGATGTAGAAATGCTGGAATGGGTAAACAAATTCAATGTGTATGACCTCTATTCCAAGGGGCACACGAAGCCGAATGTGAAAGAGCTGAAGCCTTACTACGACGATCTCTTTGCGGAGTTCTTTCCCGCGAAGATCGCCTGGTAGCAACTCAATCGTAGGCATTAGCAACAAGCCCTGAGACGCGATGTCGGCCTCAGGGCTTTGCTTTGACCAGAAGAGGATCGAAAGTCATGACGAAGCGATTGGTGTCGGCAACGGCGAATCGTCCAGGCCGCAATATCTTCATCCATCCTTCCGAGTCGCCTGATTCTGGTGCGACAACCATGTCGATTCTCTACCGCCATCTCATGTCTGCCCAACGGGGCATTCATCGTTTCGTTACCATTTAATGACCTCGTTGTAACCTTCCGTTGCTAATTTCAGAAAGAGCAATCCAGCTCGTTGGAAATCTTTATGCGCACGTTTCTAAGTTTGCGGTAAATAACAGTCTATTTACTTATAAATAATTGATAAATAAAGTATTATCGGAAATATTTTCGCACTTACGTTATCGGTGCCGTTTGACAGCGCTTCCTCTGAGCCTGTAGCGTTTTTGCCGTCCCTCGATATCAGAAAATCACGCAGCGTAACTGGTGTCAGAAATTCATGCGGCGAACCTCTGCCAGAGGTTCGCCTTAACTCCGAGGCCAATTCGATCTGAATAAGGACAACACCATGCGAATTCAAGAAACGGGAACGTATGCTTACACGAATGGCAATTTGAAGAGGGCGACAGGATCGTCTCTGACGTCACGATGGCTGCGCATCGCATTAGCGCTGCTCCTTATGGTCCCGGCGCTAAGCGCCTACGCACAGTTTGAATCAGCCTCCGTGCTTGGTTACGTCAGGGACGCGTCAGGCGCGGCGATTCCGAACGGTGCAGTGACCTTAACGAACGCTGCGACCGGAATCGTGCAGAAGGCCACCACGGACGCAGAGGGACGATACGAATTCTCCAGCGTAGCGATCGGCACCTACACAGTCGTCACGGAAGCTGCGGGATTCGAACGAGCGCAGACAAAGCCGTTTACTCTAACCACCGATTCGCGACAGAGAGTAGATGTGTCCCTCAAGCCGGGATCTGTTAACGAGACCGTCACGGTCTCCTCCTTGCCTACTGCGCTGGAGACAGAAACGAGTTCTCGCGGGCAAGTGATCGGAACACAGGCGATCGAAAATCTGCCGTTGAATGGACGATCGTATGCCGACTTGGCGCTGTTGGCTCCAGGCGTGCGCAAATCGTTTCTGGAAAACCAGTCAACGACAAGCCGCGAAGCATCGTTCAACGTAAACGGGCAGCGCAGCGCGTTCAATAACTTCTTGCTGAATGGTCTGGACAACAACTCCTATGGCACGTCGAACCAGGGATTTGGAAACGAAAATATTCCTCCCTCGCCGGATGCTGTGTCGGAATTTCGAATTGAAACGGACAACTACAGCGCAGAATATGGCCGGGCGTCGGGTGCAGTGGTCAATGCCTCTATCCGTCGCGGGACCAACAAATTTCACGGTCGGGCATGGGACTACATCCGCAACACGGACCTTAATGCAATCGGGCCATTTGCGCCGGCCGGCGGGATAAAGCCTACCTTCATCCGCAACCAGTTCGGAGGGACCTTTGGTGGCCCCATCTGGCGCGACCACACCTTCTTCTTTATGGATTACGAAGGAGTGCGTCAGATCTTCAAGAGCTTCGCCACAGCCACTCTCCCCACTGCCGAACAGAGAACCGGTACTTTCCTCCTCCATCGCGTTGACGGTACCACCGCTCCGATCCCGCTAACGAACCCAATTACTGGCAAGGTCTACGCCAACGGCATCATCCCTGTCTCAGATCAGTCTGCCTTGGCGAAATCGGTGCTTGCCGCTCTTCCGGCAACAAATACCAGCGCTCTTGCCGGCACTCCGAACTCCTTCGCCAACAACTTCACCGCGTTCCCTCGCGGCACCATTCAGGACGACAAAGGTGACGCTCGAATTGACCATACCTTTAACGCAAAACTCAGCGTGTTTGGCGTGTACAGCCAACACCAGACAACCATCTTCGATCCACCCCCCTTTGGCGGACCGGCCGGTGGCAACGCGAACACCAATGTTCACATCTACAACCGGCAGATCGCCTTTGGTGCGACCTATGTCATCACGCCGGCGTCTCTGGTGGATTTCCGAATGGGCATTGGCACAAACCAGGGCGCGAAAGCACCCTACGGTGTTGGCACGCCAGGCTTGCTCGCTGCGGCTGGAATCACCGACGGCCTGCCCACCGATCCTCTCATCGTACGTAGTTTGAACGCGCAGGCTGTTACTGGATTTACTCAGTTCGGCACGCAACCGGCGAGTCCGCAGTTCCAGAACCCGTCAGTCATCAACCCGAAGGCAAACTACACCCTTGTTCACGGCATTCACTCGCTCAAGCTCGGTTACGAATATCAAGCGATCAATACGCAAATCAACGACTACAACCCGAGCTTTGGTCAGAGTAACTACGGTGGCGCCTATTCCACGACTGCCGGAACTCCAACCGACACCGGTACAGGAAATAATGCTTCCGCACAGATCTCTCAGGCCCGCGATTTGGCGGACTTCATCTTCGGAAACCAAAATTCTTATTCGCTGACAAACTTCTTCATCGCCAGCGTGCGTCAGCGGATGAATTTTATGTACGTTCAGGACGATATCAAGCTGAGGCCGAATCTGACCGTCAATGCAGGTCTGCGCTATGAATTAGCCACACCGCAGTATGAAGCTAACAATAAGCTGGCCAACTTCAACCCGGCCAATAACACCCTGACTCAGGCGTCCAACGGTTCCATTTACAACCGTGCCCTTGTCAACATGCCGTTGAACAATCTTGCTCCTCGTTTTGGTTTCGCTTACAGCTACACGCCCAATACCGTTATTCGCTCCGGCTACGGCATCAGCTATACGCAATACAACCGCGCCGGCGGAGAGAACAACCTCACCTACAACGGCCCAAACGTCGTCAATGCAACCATCAACAATCCAACACCCACGACATCGAATGCTTGCGTGAACGACACACAAAACCAATTGACATGCTTCCGCTTAACGCAGCAGGGTTTCGCGGCGAGCCTTGTCTCACCCGCCGCATTCAATCCCGCATTGGTCACATCGCGTTACATCCCTGCTCATTCCCCAACGGGCTATGTCCAGAGTTACTTCTTCGGTATTCAACAGCAGCTTCCGGCTGGCTTCGTGATGGACCTGGCCTACGCCGGCAACAAAGGCACCCATCTTCAGATCCTCGCCGATTACAACCAGGCCGCAATTTGCACTGCGGTTCTGGCTGCCAACTGTCCGGGCGGTACCCTTGCGGCACGCCGTCCTGTCCAAAACTTTGGCGATATTGAAATCGCCTACGGTGGCGGACCCTCAAACTACAACTCGCTTCAGATGAAAGTAGAGAAGCGTTACTCAAACGGCATCTATTTCCTCAACTCATTCACTTGGGGACGCGCCTTTGACGAGTCATCGGGGCATCTCGAGACCAGCAATGGTGATAACTCCCGCGTGAACTTCGCCAACCCAAGAGGCGACTACGGCAGGTCGGGGTACGATCAGCCGCTGAACAATACAACGTCGATCCTCTACGACCTTCCTTTTGGCACTGGTCGCCGTTTTGGTGGCACTGCTCCGTACATCGTTAAGTTCTTTCTTGGCGGGTGGCAGCTCAATACCATCAATTACATGTCCAGCGGTTTGCCTGTAAACCTCAACTACAGCAATTCGACATCAAATGGAACGAACGTGACCGATCTCTACACGTACCGTCCGAGCGTTTCAGGCAATCCGGTGGCTCCAGCCTCCAATCGTGCCAAAACATCGAGCGCGCTTACCGGCTACCTCAATAAAGCAAATGTTTTCGTCCCACTTACCGGTAGTCCTTTCGGCAATGCGCAGCGCAACATGGTTGTCTCGTATGCTTTCTTCCAGACGGACTTCGGTCTTCACAAGGTATTCCCGTTATGGAACGATGCATCCAGCTTCGACTTCCGCGCTGAGGCCTTCAACGTCCTCAACAAGGTGAACTATCAGGCGCCCGACGGGAATGTCAGCAACTCTACGTTCGGCTCCATCACCTCTGCCTACCCGGCACGGCAGTATCAGTTTGCAGCGAAGTTGATCTTCTAACCATCTGCATTCGCCGTAGCTAACCTTGAACAACCGCGGTGCCGTGTCAGATAGAACGGCACCGCTAACAATAGAATTGTCCTTGAGGCCGACTGATTATGTTTCTTCGAAGTGTGATTCAAGTAGCAGTGGGCTCTGCGCTGCTTATAATCGGCCACGCGTCGATGGCGCAGCAGAGCTCTCAGGCAGCGCAGGACAAAGTCGTTCACCTCAACCAGATTCAAGTTATTGGATCGCACAACAGCTATCACGCAGGATTTGCGCCAAGCGAGCGGAAGTATTTGGAGATGAAGAATCCCAAAGCCCTGCGGAGCTTGGACTATCATCACGCACCGTTGGCAGATCAGCTCTCAGCCGGTGTAAGGCAGATTGAAATTGACGTCTTTGCCGATCCCAACGGCGGACGCTTTGCCCATCCGAAAATTGTCCAAACCGTAGCCGCCGCAGGGCTGCCACCTGATCCGGACTTCGACCCTCGCCATGAGATGGACAAGCCCGGCTTCAAGGTCATGCACGTTCAGGATCTCGACGAGCGGAGCACCTGCCACACATTCGTTATTTGCCTCACAGGCGTGCGGGCTTGGTCGCAGGCGCACCCCCAACATCTGCCAATCTTCATTCTCGTAGAAACGAAAGAAGACACCCCACGCGACTTGCCCAATGCCGTGAAGGCAGAGACATTCACGCCTGCACTCTTCGACGTACTCGATGCCGAGATTCGATCCGTCTTCAAACCGAATGAGATCATCACGCCCGATGAGGTGCGCGGCAACGCCTCTACGCTCGTTGAAGCCGTCCACGCAGGCAAATGGCCAACTTTGGCTAAGGCCCGTGGACGCGTGATCTTTCTCATGGACCAACAACACGTCGGGCCGATTTATGCAGAGGGACATCCCTCGTTACGCGGCCGCATCCTTTTCACTAATGCGATTGCCGGTGCGCCGGATGCCGCATTTATCGAGCAGAACAACGGCTCTGTCGAAGAGATAAATTCTCTCGTGAAACAGGGATATCTCGTGCGCACACGCACCGATGAACCCACTGAGCAAGCGCGCACGAACAACACCACGCGACGCGACCTCGCGCTTTCCAGCAGCGCACAGATGTTGAGTACGGACTACCCTTTGTCTGAGCCATCACCTTGGACGGCATACTCGGTGGGCTTGCCTGGCGGGATCGTAGCCCGATGCAATCCGGTAAACAAGCCCCAGGGTTGTGTCGACAGCCTATTGGAGCCAGCCTCCGCTTCGCAATAGGCGGTATAGTACTCATGGCGTAAAGACAATGGGGATCACGATGGTATCGAGAAGGAATTTTCTGGGCGGTGTATCAGCCGCGTCCATGGGATGTTTCGTGAAGGATGCGCTTCCGGCGACCTTCCATTCACTGCTGAGTGCGTCCTCGGGTAACGGAACCGATGCCGACAACACAAAGTTCGTGAAGATTGCCATTGGAACAGGAGGCCACGGCCACACCTACCCCGGGGCAACCGTGCCATTCGGCGCGGTCCAGCTAAGCCCTGACACCGGCATTAAGGACTGGGACCACTGCTCCGGATATCACTACGCCGATAGCTCCATTCTCGGCTTCAGCCACACCCACTTAAGCGGCACGGGTTGCATCGATATGCTCGATGTCCTTCTGATGCCCTCAACTGACGATTTCAAATTTGATCCCCAAGCCAAGCCCGATTCTCCAACGAGCTACCGATCGCGATTCTCCCACTCAGATGAAGAGGCCGTCCCCGGCTACTACCGCGTCTATCTTCAGGACTCACATGTCAAAGCCGAGCTCACCGCGACGGAACGCGGTGGCATCCATCGCTACACCTTTCCACAATCGGACAACGCGCGCTTTCTTCTCGACCTGGCTCACGCCGGCGACGCCGGTACGGACGCCGAGAATCCCGATGCTCCCCCGCCACCCTCCGTTCGCTGGTCAACCATAAAAGTGATCGGCAACGACACAATCGTGGGAGGCCGCTGCACCGACATCTGGGCCAAGGGCCGCCAGATCTACTTCTCTATGAAATTTTCCAAACCCTTCGAGAGCGCAGAAATCTACTCCGACGGCAAACTTCTTGGTGGCTCCGCCAGCGAAGGGAAGGGCACCTCGCTTCGCTGTGTACTGAAGTTCAAGACGCATGCGAACGAAGTCGTCCACGTGAAGACCGGCATCTCCGGCGTCAGTGTCGAAGGCGCAGCCGCAAATGTAGCTGCAGAAGTCCCCGGATGGAACTTCGATGCCGCACGCCTAACCGCTCATGAAGCCTGGCGAAAAGAGTTGGGGCGAATTCAAGTCTCCTCCAACGATCAGAAGTACCTCGAAATCTTCTACACCGGTCTCTATCACATGATGGTCGCCCCCACATTGTTCGACGACACCGACGGGCAATATCGCGGCATGGATGGCAAGGTTCACACCCTCCCCAAGGGCGCTCACAACTACAGCACGTTCTCCCTTTGGGACACCTATCGCGCTCTTCATCCCATGTACACCCTCATCCTCGGCGAGCGAGTTCCCGACTTCGTAAACTGCCTCATCCGCATGGCCGAGCAAAGCCCAGAAGGCGTGCCCGTGTGGCCTCTTCAAGGGAGTGAGACCGGCTGCATGGTTGGCTATCATTCTGCTCCCGTTGTCGCCGAAGCCCTCGCGAAGGGGTTCCCCGGAATCGACGCAAAATCTGCCTATGCCGTCTTCCAAAAGCGCGCAGAAGTCGATGACTATCGTGGTCTCGCAGCCTACCGCAAACTCGGTTACGTTCCCTGCGACGTCCAGGACGAGTCTGCCAGCAAAACCCTCGACTACTCCTATGACGACCGCGCCGTGGCTGCCATTGCGAAAGCAGCCGGACAAGACGCCGACGCTGCAAAGCTGATGAAGCGGTCTCAGTCGTTCGTGAATTTATACGACAAGGAATCAGGCTTCATCCGGCCAAAGTACACGGACGGTCATTGGGCCGCGCCGTTCAATCCGAAATCGATCAAGATCACCAAGTGGCGTGACTACACCGAAGCCAACGCATGGCAGACAACCTTCTGCGTGCAACACGATCCCGCTTTATTGATCGAAACACTTGGCGGCAACAAACCCTTCGTCGAAAAACTCGATCAACTATTCAATCAGAGCTCTGAGATGCCGCCCGACATGCCACCCGACGTCACTGGCATGGTCGGCCAGTACGCGCACGGCAATGAACCAAGCCACCACATCGCATACCTCTACAACTACGCCGGTGCCCCGCACAAAACTCAGGCGCGAATCCGCAGCCTCCTCGAGACCATGTACGACAACAAGCCTGACGGAATGGCCGGCAACGAAGACTGTGGCCAGATGTCCGCATGGTTTGTCATCAGTTCGCTTGGTCTCTATGCCGTCGACCCAGTAAGCGCCCGCTACGACTTCGGCACTCCGCTATTCGATCGCGTCGAATTGAAAGTCGCCCAAGGCCGCAAACTCACGATCGAAGCCAAACGCCACTCCCCCAAATCCATCTACGTGCAATCAGTCGAGTGGAACGGCTCCCCAATCAAGGGTCTCACCGTCGAACACGCCCAGCTCGCATCCGGAGGCACCCTCGTCTTTCATCTAGTCGACGAACCCGTAGTCAGCACCTAGCATCAGCTGCGGGCCGAATCTATTTCCCGGGCGCGCGAACCGGCGCAACCTCCGGGACCCACTTCGACCCCGGTCCCTCCTTCCGCATCGCCTCCGTCAACACCCTCCCGACGGCCGCACTCGGACGGTTAATCCGCAGCAGCGATGCAAACGTAGCAGCAATGTCCACCGGCGCCACTACACCGTGGTAAGTTCCCGACACAAACGCAGCCCCAAAGAGCTCCAGTGGCACATGTCTGTCGTAACTGTTCGCCGAAAAGTGTGTCGTCCCCGAACCGTGCCACGGAAACTGATACGGTCCAAAGTTGATGTGCAACGCCCACCCGACATTCGGCGAATAGCTATGCGCCACCAGCCTCCCATACTGCGTGTCGGGCAACGCTCCCTCCCGCATCTGCTTGCTGGTAAAAATATGCGTCACCGCCGGGGGCTCCCTTCGCCCAGTCTCGGCCTTGCCGTCCCCACCCTTCGCAAATCCAGCAAAGATCTGCTCCACCATTGCCTTTGTCGTGTTCTCGGCCTCTTCTTCCGTAACGCCAGCAGCCTCAAACGCAGGCCGGTTCAGCAGAAGATACGGATTATCCATTTTGCAGCACATAAGGCCCCTTCGCCTTCAGCGCATACTTCGCTTCCAGCATCGCTTCGAGCGGCTTCGTAAATTCTGCAGGAGGAAAATCCAGCGCAGGCATTCCAGCTGCATCGGCGGCTATCTGACTCGTCGCCACGCCATGGTCGCCCGTCATCGCCACCATCACATTCTTCAGCCCAACCGTCTTGTCCAGGAATGTAAAGAACCCATCCAGAAAAACATCGGACTCGACAATCAACCTCTTCTGCGAAGCATCATCCGGCCCCATCGCATGCCCGTTGATGTCCGTTGACGACGCCTGATCATGTCTGTCACGCCTGCAGGATTTTGCCCCAGCTTCTCCCCAACAATCAGGGCCTTCGCAAAATCCAATTGATAGCCTACGCTTGCCGACGATCGCCCCACCTTTTCGTAGAAACTTCCCTGCACGGCGCCGCTTTCTTTGCGTGCCATCTCCGCGCGCCCACTCGCATTGAACTCCTTCGCCCAACTCGGAAGCTGCGTCATCCAATAGGTCGACGTCACCCACGTTCCCGTGTCGTGATCGATCCAGAACGCACCTTTCGTCGCATGTCCGCTCGTCAGAATGGCCGCCCGGTCTTTCATCGAAACGCCATACACCCGCGCGCGCCCGCCCGTCGCCAGCACCAGCTCGTCTCCCAGAGTAGTTGCCATCTCTCTGTGTGCCGAAGCGCCCGTCAAATCCTCGGTGCCAGCCGGCGCGCCAACCAGTTTGTAGCGGCTATCCGCGACAGAGCTGACCTGTTTCATCGTTCCATCGGGTTGCTGCTCATACCATTCGTTCAGCGGAATCTCATGCCCATCCGTATACGCGCCCGTTCCAATCGTCGAGTGACCCGCAGCCGTAACCAGGTTCGCATAATCGAAGTAGCAATCGGTAAAGTGTGCGCCATGCTTTAGAAAAAGATTCCACCCATTCTTTGCTTTGAAATCGGCTTGGTATCGGTCCAGAAAGTCCCCACGAAACTGGTCAAACACTAGCACCACAATCAGCTTCGGTTTTGCATCGTACGCATCCGCGCGCAAGAAAGACATGGAGGCCGTAACCAGAGCAATTAAAACAACAAAACGAACCACTATTCGCATAGATAAGTTTAGTTCTGTTTTTCCTAAAACAAGCCCTTCAGACCTCAAAAACTTAGCTACATTGGTTGCATGCTTTGGAAGCAATTTCCCGCAGTTCTGCTCGCTGGCGCAGCACTCCTGACACCGTTCGCAACTGCGCAGCTTCAGTCACCAACGGTACCCGCAGAGGCAGTCCTCCAGCGCCTCATGCCGCACCTCGCTCCACAGTTTCATTTGGCAATTATTTCCAGCTCTGGCCACAAGGATTACTTCCGCATCACCGGCACACGCGGCCACATTCGCGTCGAAGCAGCCACCCAACCCACGCTCCTCTACGGAGTCAACTGGTACCTCAAATACGTCGCGCACCTGCACGTGTCGCCAAACGGTCTCCAACTCGGACCTGCCAATCTGGTCCTCCCTGCTCCCGAATCCCCCATCGAAAAGCCCGCTCTCTACCCATGGCGCTACGCCCTCAACGAAAACGTAGACGGTTACTCCGCCCCTTACTGGGACGAGAAGCGATGGCAGCATGAGATCGACATCCTCGCCCTCAGCGGCACCAACGCGATCCTCATCGAGCGCGGCATGGATCTCGTGCTCTACCAGACCTTCCGCGACTCCGGCTACTCCGACGAGGCCATTCGCAACTGGATCGTCCAACCCGCCCACCAGAACTGGCAACTCATGGGCAACATGTGCTGCTTCGAAGGCCCCATCTCCAACGAGCTTCTAACCAAAAGATCGGAGTCAGCAAAGAAACTCATCGCCATGTTACGGAGTCTCGGCATCACTCCCGTCTTGCCGGGATACTACGGCATCGTCCCCGCGGACTTCGCCACTCTTAACCCCGGAGCTCACGTCATCACTCAGGGCGACTGGAACGGTTTCACCCGCCCCGGCTGGCTCGATCCTCGCGACCCTCACTTCGACAAACTCGCTGAATCCTTCTACCGCCACCAGCCCGCGCTCTACGGCGACTCCGCGATCTACGACATGGAGATCTTTCAGGAAGGTGGCGCCTCCGGCGATGTACCAGTCCCCGAGGCGTCGAAAAAAGTTCAGCAGGCGCTCATGCGAGCCCATCCCGGCGCTCTTTGGATGCTGCTCGGCTGGCAGCAGAACCCCACGCAGGAGTTGCTCTCCTCCATCGATACCAGTCACGTCCTCATCGCCGAAATTGAGCAGGGCCGCATCCCGCGCGAAGATCGCGACCGCGAGTTTCGTGGTGCATCCTGGCTCTACGGCGGCCTGTGGGAGTTCGGCGGACGCACCACGATGGGAGCGCCGCTCTATGACTATGCCGTTCGTCTCCCCCGCATGGCTAAACTCCCGGGCAGCCGCATCGTCGGCACAGCAATCTTTCCCGAAGGTCTCGACACCAATCCCTTCGCCTTTGACCTCTACACCGAAATGGCCTGGCACTCAGACCCCGTCGACCTCGTCCCATGGACCGACGCCTACGCCACGCGCCGGTACGGAGCAGACGATCCACACGCCCGTCACGCCTGGCAGATTCTTCTCAAAACAGCCTACGGCTATCGCGCCGACGGCAACATGCAGCACGGCGAGCGAGACGCCTCGCACGACTCCCTCTTCGACGCTCAGCCGTCACTCACTTCGACGCACGCCGCAACATGGTCCCCCGACGTCATGCGCTACAACCCCGCCGACCTCGCGCCCGCGCTCACGGAACTCCTCCAGGTTGCGCCCGAACTGCGATCGACCGAGACCTACCGCTACGATCTCGTCGACCTAGCCCGCCAGGTCATGGCCAACGAAAGCCGCCGCCTGTTGCCCCTCATCAAACAGGCCTACGACTCCAAAGACAAAGTACCGTTCGCTGCACTGACAAAGGAATGGCTGCGCGACATGCAACTCCAGAACGATCTGCTGCAAACTAACCGATACTTTCTTCTTGGCAGATGGCTCTCCTTTGTTCCCGCCTGGGCCTCCTCCCCGCAGGAACTCAACCGCCTCAACTACGACGCGCGTTCAATTCTCACCACATGGGGCGACCGCCACGCCAGCGAGTTCGGCCTCCACGAGTACGGCAATCGCGACTGGGCTGGCCTTACCAGTGATTACTACATGCCTCGCTGGCAGATGTACTTTGACTCGCTATCCAAATTACTCGCCACCGGCCAGCCACCAGCCACCATCGACTGGTATGCTTTTGGCGACCATTGGAATCACAGCCGTCGGGTGTATTCCGCGCAGCCCCAAGGAAACTCCTACATCGCCGCAACTG
>Ga0206911_1099_pt1 | contig 20352 bp, 15 predicted proteins | sample Alteio_BWOrgHeat_74_FD_152956 | JGI IMG/M metagenome (GOLD analysis project Ga0206911, IMG submission 152956) | Enriched cells from forest soil in Barre Woods Harvard Forest LTER site, Petersham, Massachusetts, United States -... | ecosystem: Environmental > Terrestrial > Soil > Temperate forest >...
TTGAGAGTTTCATCACCTCTGAGGAGTATAAAAACTCTCTCAGCTCAGCTCGGCTCAATCAGCTCGGGGGCTCTGGCTATGCTTCTTACTCAGGCACACTACTTCACAATGACAGGGCGGCATTGGTCAAATATGCCTTTGATGCCGATCTGTCAGCGATCAATAACCTCATGTACCGCATATCTGCCACGAAGGCCAACTATGAAGAGTCTACCTTTCTGGACCTATATATCTATAAGTGTGGTAAGAAACTCAATAAAAAAATAGCAGGCGTAGAGACATACCAGCAGCTCACTGACGCCGAGGCGGAGGCGATGCGTAACGATGGGAACGAACGGGAAGATGAAGTGCAGATCAATCCTAAAGATAAAATGTCCTCCTGGTCCAATGGGGAAAGGCTCGAAGATGCCTATCGCAGGGCTGACCTGGATCTGCTGGACTCGTTCAGCCATATGGGTATGTCAAAGCGTGAAGCTGAATATATCCTCTATAAAAGGAATATAGTCATGGGGCGGTTCATAGACTCTGTCGTCCGGTCGCAGCGGCTTTTCATCGGTGTAGGTGCGGCACACCTGCCCGGAGAGAAGGGCATCATAGAGTGGCTAAGAAAGAAAGGCTACACAGTGAAACCCATGAACCTCGGTGCCCGCGACGATATGCAGCGCTCCAGCCTGGATAGCCTGATCTATACACAGCGGACCTCTACCTATGTATCTCCTGATAGCCTATACTCAGTATCGGTGCCGGGAAGGATGCTTGACATGATGTCGCTGAGCTCTATGTCCTTTGCTACTGCAGTGGATATGGTGAATGGCGGTTATTATACAGTGACACGTACACTGTCAAACTCCTATATGACCAATGAGAGTATGGAGCATGTTCTCATGAGCATAGACAGTACGCTATATGAGATCGTACCAGGAGATATTATCAGCAAGAAAGAGATAGAACGCTTCGGGTACAAAGGCTACGATATCCTTAACCGTACCCGGCGTGGAGATCAGCAGCGCGCCCAGCTCTTTGTCACGCCCAATGAAATCCTGATCTTCAAACTTAACGGCACGGACAATTTTGCATCATCAGAGCAAGCTGACATTTTTTTCAACTCTATATCCATCAGGCCTGCGCAAAGCGGTAGCTGGCGGACATTCACATCTCCTGACCATACATTCAGTCTGGCCGCCCCACCTAATTCATTCCAGTATTATTCATCCTCACTGGAAAATATAGATTACCGCGAGATGATGGTAGGCTCGGGTGCTGACGGGAAGGGCTATTTCGTGCTAAAGCAGATATACAGCGCCGCTGACTATATCGAGCGTGACTCTATAGAGATGATAGATATACTGGTGTCCTTTGCTAAAAAGGCGAAATACAAAAAGGACGCGCAGGTATACAGTATCTGGCACGGACGCCCCGTGATAGACGCTTTCTATACTACTCCTGACAGCATGCATGTCCAGGTGCGGGCACTCCTCAATCAGCTGGACTACTATCTGATGGGTGTATACTATGATAAGGATACTAACGGTATAAGCCGATTCTTCAACTCTTTTGCCCTGCACAACAGGCCTTATGATTCCTTCACCTGGTATAAGGATACTACACTACGATGTAAAGTTAAGCTACCCTATGTGCCTAAGGAAAGCCCTCTCACAAATATGTATGCATACAGGTATAAGTACGTTGACGACCTGGAAAAGACAAAGACCTTCAACCGTCCCGGCTCCAGTGAGAAGATCAAAGTGTCTTATGCGCAGTATGACCGATACATGATGATACCTGACACGACTTTTTTTAAGAAAGCGAAAAAGACGCTCAGCATGAATAACTATCAGCGTCTCAATTATGTAAAAACTGTGAAGCTAAAAGATGGCTGGCAGATGGACGCGCTCGTATCTGACACCGGCTCATCACAGCTCATCCGCAAACGCTTCCTCCTAAAAAACGGTACCCGCTACCTGATCGAGTCGTATGTCGATACCCTGCTCGGCGAGAGCGATTTCAGCAAAACTTTCTTTGAGACATTTACGCCTAATGATACTGTGATAGGGACATCTCCAATGGTCAATAAAGGCGACCTGTACCTAAAGGATCTCTACTCAAAGGACTCGGCCACTCAGCGGAAAGCTATAAACTACACAGGCTACGTACGATTTGCGAAATCGGATGTGGAGGGCTTTATCAATGCAGTGAAAAATCTGCCTAAAGTCACAGAGTACAAAGACTACGTAGACCTGAAGATGAACCTGCTTGAAAACTTTGCAGTCAGCACCGACCCTCGTGTATTAGATTTCCTTAGGTCAGAATATGAGAGATATTCAGATACGGCTACTTATCAGTATGCTATACTGCAGGCACTGTCCACGATGGAGACCTCTGCATCTATGGCAGTTTTCAAAGACCTCATCACGAGCGACCAGCCTCTGGGCAATGAATACCACGCCAAGCGTATATTCAATCCTCTCATGGACTCGCCTGTGCTGGTCCGGGACCATTTCACCGAGCTATATGGACTGTCCTCGATAGAAGATTATAAACCACTTATCATACGCCTCATGGCCGCTATGAGTGACAAAGGCCTGCTCAAACCGGAGCAGTACCGGGACAAACTGTCTACACTACTCACTGAGGCCCGTAATGAATACAAACGGAACAAACAAACCGGCACTGACTATAAAAGCTATAATGAGGATGAAGAGAAAAGTATGCAATCCTGCTATAACAAGCTCCTCATTCCTTTTGCAGAAAGCAATAGCGGGGTCAAAAGTTACTTTGATAAAATACTGCGACAAGGAGATGATAACATGAAGGTCGAACTTATCTCTGCACTACTCAAAAAAGGTAAACCTGTGCCGGACTCGATCATCAGCACACTCGCTGCAAATCAAATGAAGAGAATTTCTCTGTACAGGTCTATGCTCACTGATAGTGTGGTTGATAAATTTCCTATTGCTTACAGGACCCCTGATTCGTTTGCATACTCACTGGTCGCGCTGGCCTACTTAAACAACTATGAAGATGTAGAGGCAAAGGCTAAAGATACTATCCTGCTCATTGACAAAAAACCATTGCAGCTATTTGATGAGAAGGGCATGGTATATTTCTATAAGGTCAAAACGGGTAAGAGCAAGTTCTGGAAGACTGAGATCGTAGGCCTGCAACCCACAGATACTTCCAAGCCACTTCATACTTTCAATGAACTATATACCTCTGAGAATAACTATCTGGACGATACGAAAGATATCAGGACACAGTTTGACGAGTCGCTTGACGAACTCATTAAACACAAGATCAAGTACCAGAATCCATACTATAAGCGGTATAAAGACTTCACCATGAGCTATAAAGATAGTGATGCTCAAAATGATAGTAATTACTAAAAATATTGGTATATTGGTGTTGTAAAGATCATTTACTCATCAATATTTACCAATGGCTGATCACAAAGACGACCTCTATATCAGGGGTCGCGGGGCGCAATCCAACCCGCATAACCGCTTTATAAAAAATACGCTAGTCACAAATCTCGATGACCTCGCCACTGAGCAGGAGCGCGAGGAGGCGCTGATGCATAACCCCAAGACCAAATTCCTCGAGGTATTTCCCAAGACACTCGTCAATAAAGTGGAAAGCCCCGACCTGCGCGGAATGTGGAGCCTTAACCCCTATCAAGGTTGCGAACATGGTTGTATCTATTGCTATGCGAGAAACTCGCATGAGTTTTGGGACTTCAGTGCGGGCAAGGATTTCGAGCAAAATATTCTGGTCAAGAAATCTGCACCCACACTTCTGCGCCAGTACCTAAGCAATCCCAAATGGACAGGAGAACCGATGATGATGTCCGGCAATACAGACTGCTATCAGCCCGGTGAGCGGCAGTTCCGCATCACCAGGCAGTTGCTGGAAATATTCTATGAGTACAGGCACCCGATAGGAATCATTACAAAGAACGCTATGATAGAGCGCGATATAGACATCCTCTCTAAGCTCGCCACTGACAACCTGGTGCATGTCGTACTCAGCCTCACTACACTCGATGAAGACCTCAAGCGCATCATGGAGCCACGCACTGCATCAGCGAGGAATGTCCTCCGCACGCTGCGCTCACTCACTGATGCGGGCATACCTGTCAGTATCAATGCTGCTCCCATGATACCCGCTATCAATGACAGCGAGCTCTTTGACATTATCCGTGCCAGTGCTGAGAATGGCGCCCGCAGCGTCAACTATATAGTCGTCCGGCTCAATGGCGCTATCGGTGGCATCTTTGAGGATTGGGTCACTAAGAACTTCCCCGACAGGGCCAATAAAGTACTCAACCGAATCAAGTCCATGCACGGCGGCAAAGTGAATGACACAGAATACGGCAGAAGGATGCGGGGTGAGGGCGAATGGGCGGAGATAATCAATAAGCAATATCATTTAGCGATGAATAAATTTTTCCCCGAGATCAAACCCTTCGAGTATAACAGGTCCCTCTATCCCCAATACCGAGACAGACAATACAAGTTGTTTTGATTGGTTGTTATTTTTAATATCTTCCTTTAGATTTACCTCCATCAAATCATGCCTGCGGTGAGAAAACAAGATAACCTGATCCAACTTATACATTCGCTCACGCCGAGTGAAAAGAAACACTTCAGGCAATATATAGCTGAAGGGGAAACAGGCAAGGACTATGCAAAACTCTTTGACACTCTCCAGAAAGCGGATCACTATGATGCAGAAGCGCTGAGCCGGGAGCTTAAAAAAAGCAAAAAGAACCTTGCCGATGATAAAGAATACCTGCAAGAGATATTGCTTAGGTCTTTGAATAATTTTCACGCTCAAACGATGTATAAGGCCAGGGTATTCAATGGTATAATAGAGACAAATATATTGGCAGCGAAGGGCTTGGTGCATTTTGCATTGGCGCATATACGAAAGATCAAAAAGGGTATGCTGACAGGTGATGAGGACATACTCTACTATCAGGCGCTTGCGCTTGAGGCCAATCTGGTCTCTGCCATTACCCCGGGAGGACTAAAGGAGAATGAATGGGCCAAAAAAACGGGTGATGAACTGGTAAGTCGACTGGAGGCGGGGGCGCTTAATAATAGGATGGTGTCTTTATCATCAAGGATACAGGACCTGTCTGCTGACATAAAATATATCGAAAATAAAGCTGTGCAAAAAGAAGCACGACAACTAATGGAAGAAGCTACACGGCTGGCCAAAGGCAAGAAGCTCCCCTCAAGGATCTATATGAACTACCATAATCTGCTTAGCCAGTATTATTTTTTTCTCGGGGTAGACACCAGGCTTGCTATGCAGAACGTCAGGAAAGTGATCGAGAGGTACGAGTCTGAAACGAAAGATTTTAAGCAGTTCTATGCTTACCTTTATTGTGATTGTTACACCGATCTGCTTCAATGTGTTTTTGAACTGAGAGAATATAATGAAGTGGGGCATTGCATCGAAAAGCTGAAGGAAATAGCTGCTCAAAAAATATCCAGACAGGTTCAGATTCGTGCAGAGCGAAGGATCTTCCACTTTTCTGTGCTACTGCGTACTGCCACCGGAGAGCATGAAAAGGCGTTAAAGTTCATCGAGGCGAATATCGCAGCATATAAAGAACTAACATCCACGGATGAAGACCTGGCACTGGTAGAATTGCTCAAGGCCATCAACCTTTTCCACCTGCAGAGATATGATGAAGCGCTGTCCGTCCTGCTGCCACTGCTCTCGTCAGATGCTCCGTCCCAGCTACCCGAGACGCGTATCTCAGCCCGGGCGCTGAATCTCATGATACAATATGAGATCGGCAACCTGGCATCCCTGCCCAACTACCTTCGCGCCGCCCAGCGATTCTTTACTAATGAAGGGCTGATGACCCGGGAGGTAACCATATTCCTCAAGCTCATGCGCCATCTGCATAAACATAGTGCCAGAGCGCCACTGGCAGAATTTCAAAAGAACTTTGAAGAGGTGTATAGCGCCCACCGCTTTGAGATCATCGGCTACTTTGTGATATGGCCATGGCTCAGTCGCCTTGCGAAAAAGAAGAAGCCATAATACTCCATCTTCAACTGTATTGATACAACTATTAGGGGGACTTGGCAGGTCCGTAGTCCCTCACCCATAGCCCACCCGCCAGACAACGGACAACATCTTTATATTTTTCATTATGCCGATGAAGCAGAAGATGTTTGACAAGGCAACCAGTTATCAATTAGATAATTGCTTCCAGAAATCAGATTGCTTTATTTCTTCCAAAAAAAGAGACATATCCAAAGAATACGGATACAAATTGTACGATTTATTCTTCCAGACAAAAGTATAGTAGCGCTCATTCTCTTTAGGCTTAAGCGTTTTTAAAGCCTCATCTAATTCTTTATTTACTTGTTTTTTGTCAAAGTGTTCATCGATCAATTTTATTGTTCTGTTTACCACTGACATATAATTGCTGCTGCCATATGAATCAAGCGCTTCCGGCAGGATGGTGGAGAGCGCCTCATCATATCTCTCAAGCTTAGCCAAGCAATCAGTTATGAAAATTATGACCCTGTTTTTATTAATTCTCAGATCAGTCCCTGATTCGTTATAATATGGGTATCGTGTTTGGCATTGCTTGTAGTATTCCATTGCCTTTTCATAATTCCCCCTGTTGTATTCGAGATTTCCAATATTAAAAGTAGAGTAATGTTTATAGTTGGCATAAGGTTCAAGGATCCCTCTTCCACCCACCCTTGCGCTGTCGCTGGCATTTGAATCCCTCACTTTTTCATACCAGAAAATCGCAAGGTCCGCGCTATCCATTGTATTGTAGGTATAAGCAAGATTGTACAAGGATTGGTCGTAGTATTTATATGACTTGTGGTTTAGAACGATTTCTTTATAGCAATTAGCCGCAGCCGCTAAGTTATTTTGCTCAAACAAATTTCCTCCGGATTCAAATAAACTGTCAGGCCTTGCCTGTCCTAAAGCCGCATGACTCCATATGCTTATGAAAAAAAGTATTAGTCCTTTATTCATGATCCTTCTTTTACTCCATCGGTATTGTCACTGGACTACTAATATAGGTTCAATTTCTCGTAATTTTTCACAATGCAACATGCTATGCTCAGTCAGATGTGTGGCAATGGAGGAGCGACTAAGGAGATAGCGATAGTGGAGGGCGGGTGACGCTTAACGCAACCCTCAAAGGGTCCGAACCTCTTTTTTCTGATAGTTGGTCTTAAACCCTCAAAGGGTTTGAAACCCTTTGAGGGTTGAGTAGGGATGAGTGTTAATTACTCCTCGAAATATAAAGACCTGTATTCCATTTCTTCTTTAAAATGGTCATGAAATTCTGTATAAGTTTTCTTGTTATTGAACCAGTATAGAAGTTTGTCCTTTGATATGAAGGTAGGCTGGTCATCTAACATGCGCCCATAAGAGGAATGCGGATAAAACCTGAAATCCTCTATAAAACCATGCTTCTGGGGGTTGGTATGGATATAGGCCACAACCCTGGAAAAATAAGCATCATTGTCTATTAGCTTTCTTCTGAATGGGTGCTCAAATAGGGCTCCCGTCCGTGTGTAAACTTTATTGATGCTTTGGGCATAGCTATTGAAGAAATGTGAAAACTGAAGGGTCGGCGACAGCAGTTTTTTCTGAGTTTCCGTTTCTATAAAGACATCTTCATCCTTTATATGCACTAATACGTGAAAATGATTTTTCAATAAACAATAGGCAAATGTCTCTGCAATCGGTTCAATATAGTTAGTCCACCTTTTCAAAAAGAAATCATAGTTCTTTTCTTCTTTAAAAATATCCTCACCATTGATACCTCTGTTATAAATATGGTAGTAACTGCCTTTTTCTATAGGTGCTATTTCCCTCATGGGACTAAAATAAATAATGTTTTGGCAAAAGCATACCTGATTAACATGACCGGTAAAGGGATTGTGTTCCTCTTGTTTTTCATTAACCCGTAAAGGGTTTGGAACCCTTTACGGGTTGGCACGGGCTGTGGATCTGTCCTTAAACCCTCAAAGGGTTCTAAACCCTTTGAGGGCTGGGTAGGTCGGGAGAGTAAAAATATCTTATGCTAATAATGCAAATTAGGCAAATAATACCTATATTTGCCTTTATTAACTAAAAACTAAAAAACATGTACAATCTGACAGACGGGCCTCCCAACGCCCTGAAATGGACCCCTGAGCGGGTCAAAGGAATTCTCAATAACATCCTGCTGGATACTACAGAGCAGGATGTAAGCTACCTGAATATGGCTCTGGTCCGGCAGGGGCTGTATAAGGATATATGGGCCTACTGGAAAAAAGTATTCGCCCGCGACCCGGACATACTGGAACTGATGATGAGGATAGACAGCATCTTTGAGGCCAAACTATACCACGCCGCCCTGCACAAACAGGTTTCCCCCTGGGTCGCAATATTCGGGCTGAAGTACAACCACCAGTGGAACAACCCAAGCGTAAAGCATGAGGAGCGAGAACCTGATGCTGAATCGCCGGCAGCACCCCGTCAGGAAATGAAAAGCAATATGATCATTAAGCTGGGCGATGACAAGATACTGATAGCCGGAGGCGATCCCGGTCAGGCTAATATATATCAAAAAGTAAAATCCGAAAGGGCAGCGCCAACATCCGGTGAGGAAACCGGGGCGCAAAAACCAACGCAATCCTGAGCAGTTATGTATTAGTATTTTTTAATAATAATTAAACAAATAATCTATATTATGCTAAACATCATATTTTTCATTTTTCGCAAACAAATGAACCCAAAGGTCGAAATATGGATTTTTAAAATGTATAAATTGAAGTAAAAATAATCGCAATATGATGTTCTTTGATTGTTACACGGGAGACATATTTCGGTGGGTGACAACACCCAACCGAAGGAGGAAGGACCCACGACTTTTGTATTCATGAAAACCGCAAACCTGTCTCCCATAGGCAGGCTAAAAACTGTAAACAGATCAATACTTTTTAAATATCGCCGCCGCATTATGCCCACCGAAGCCGAAGGTATTGGACAGGGCAGCGCGGACCGTGCGCTTTTGGGCCTTATTAAGAGTGAGATTCATACGCGAGTCTATCGCGGGGTCAAGGTTGAAGTTATTGATAGTAGGAGGTATGATGTCATTTTTCACGGCGAGGATTGATGCTACTGCTTCTATGGCTCCCGCCGCTCCCAGCAGGTGACCCGTCATAGACTTGGTGCTGCTGATATTTATTTTATAGGCCTGCTCGCCGAAGACATTCTCTATGGCCTTGAGTTCTGCGACATCGCCGAGCGGTGTGGATGTACCGTGCGTATTGACATAGTCTATCTCATCAGGCTTCATACTGGCATCCTCCATTGCGAACTCCATCACACGTATCACACCCAGTCCGTCAGGATGCGGAGCGGTGAGGTGATATGCATCTGCAGTGAGGCCGCCACCTGCGAGTTCGCAGTATATCTTCGCGCCTCGCGCTACTGCATGGTCGAGTGACTCCAGTACTACAGCTCCGGCGCCCTCACCTAGTACGAAACCGTCGCGGTCTTTATCATAAGGGCGGGAAGCTGTCTTAGGGTCGTCATTGCGCTCGCTCATGGCCTTCATAGACGAGAAGCCGCCTATACCGCTATAGGTCACAGCAGCTTCAGAGCCGCCGGTCACGATGATATCAGATTTGCCGAGGCGTATTAAGTTAAAGGCATCAATGAGTGCTATAGTAGATGAGGCACAAGCAGCCACGGGAGCATAGTTAGGGCCACAGAAACCATGTTTGATAGAGATGTGTCCTGCAGCTATATCGGCTATCATCTTGGGGATAAAGAAGGGATTGAACCTCGGTGTGCCGTCACCCTTGGCGAAGGAGACCACCTCCTCTTCAAATACCGAGAGGCCACCTATACCCGATGACCAGATCACACCTATCCGGTATGGATCGGCAGAGGTCTTGTCTATACCCGCGTCTTTGATAGCCTCATCAGAGGCTACCATCGCGTACTGAGTGAAAAGGTCCTGGCGTTTGGCCTCCTTGCGGTCCATGTAGTTTAGTACATCGAAGCCCTTGATCTGGCAGGCTATTTTGGTTTTGAGCTTGGATATATCCAGATGATGTATCGTATCGCAACCGCTTACGCCATTGACCAGTGACTCCCAGTATTGAGGTGCATTATTTCCGATAGGGGTTAGAGCCCCTATACCAGTGACCACTACGCGCTTGAGTGTCATGTACTGCGGGATTGTTTAGGCAGCTGTCTTCTCCAGGTAAGCTATAGCTTGACCTACAGTAGTGATGGTTTCAGCTTGCTCATCAGGTATTGAGATATTGAATTCCTTTTCGAATTCCATTATTAATTCTACTGTGTCCAGTGAGTCAGCTCCGAGGTCTGTGGTAAAGCTGGCCTCGTTTGTCACTTGGCTTTCTTCTACGCCCAATTTATCAACGATGATTTTTTTAACTCTCTCTGCTATGGTTGCCATTGTACGTTTGGATTTTGAGCCACAAAAATACAATATATACTGATACAACATAGGCTCACTAATTAAAAAATGATTAAACCACCTTATTCTATCGTGCTACTATCTGATAATCAATCATTAATCTCACAATGAGGGGCCTTATTGAGTAGCTTTAATTATATGATGTTCTCACATCATTCTTGGCCGGTCCATATACAATATTGCATATCTTTGGTACCATCATTTATGACCGATAGAAAGATCACATCCGAGCCCGACAAGAACTTTAAGCTGATAGGCATAGCATCTGCCGAGCGGGACTACAGACTGTGCTATATGCTCACAGAGACGCTCGGCTGGGAGATTACTCGACTGCCTAACCATGAAATAGAATTGCGGGATCGCTCAGCGAAATTTTCGGTCGGTACATTTAAGGCCATCCAACCGCTCACGGGGAGTATATTTTATCTCTTCGCCAATAAATCCGGCGGCGAAGTTCTCCTCCCTGAGGGCAGCAGTTTTGACTACCTGCTCAAGGTCGAAGGGGCTTTCAGGGGTGCCAAAGACCTGCTGAAAAAAATAAAACTGATTGAATCAGTGCTCACAGCCTCCGAGATACCTGTCAAAGCACTCAAAAACTGGGACCGTTTGGCGTATGAAGAACCAGTAGAGAGGCCTGAAGTGGTAATCAAAAAGAGAGGGAAGGTAACAGGCATGCACTAGATAGCGGAAGTCACACTTGGGATTAATTACTGGTTTTCAGGCAAATGTTTTTTTATGAGTTTCTCAAGTTGTTTTGTGGTCAATGTAAACGGCTCATATTTTACCACACTTTTTTTCCATAAGTTTTCATCTGGTTTAGAGATGAAATCGTATGAATAATAGAAATCCTCGGTCACCTCATATTTTTCGATCAGGCTATCATCGATGTCTTTATTCCTGAAATAGTACACCAGCTTATAGTCTTTTCGCAAAACTGTAACAGTGATAGCATGTCTGATCTCCTTGGAGAGGTTCGGTGAGCTCGCATGGATGACTGCAGGATCGAATACAATAACGTCGCCGGCTTTGACGGTGACAGGTTTTACATATTTATATAGAGTAGGTATATGATCACGAAACTGCCATGGCACGCCCAGGCTGCGCTGGACATTGCCCCATAGATGGCTACCCGGCAAAAAAGATATAGGGCCGTTTTCAAGCGTGATATCGCAAAAAGGTATCCATATAAAAAGGCAATAGTCCGCCTCTTCATCGATCACAGTGCTATCCTGATGTATGAGTAGGGAGCTATCGGTATGTGGAGGTTTGACCTGGTAGGCGCCGCCTGTATGGGGATCTACTTTATCCATCTGAAACATACGCGGCAGGATAGTTTTGGCGTTTTGATTGATTATATTTTGGGTTTTCTTTCTTATTTCTGGATTGGAGAGCCGCCCGCTATTGAGCAAGGTCTTATCCAGTTCGAAGCCTTCGAGTTTTGATATCTCCTCAAAAGTATCGAGAAACGATTTGATTTCTTCAGGCCGGATCACATCTTCTATCACACACCAGCCGTTTTTTAAATACTCTGCATGTTTATCTTTATCTAAAAAGAAAGCATCTCTCCTAGCCTCCAGATGAGGATTCACGGTAGATTTCTCTCCCACTATATTTTTGAAAAAAGAAGCGATACTCATAGCGCGGTTTATTATAAATATATTCGAAGATAGAGATTTTTGGACGGGCAAAAATTGTCTTTTTAACGTTTAGTTATAAGGCAATTAATATGAATAAAACCAAGAGAAAGGATATCTAAAAATCAACTTTTAAATAAGTCTAATTGCGGAAATTCGCCCATCACGGTCGATGCGATCTCAGTGTCTGGTAAATGGAACCACCCTTTTAGTATAGAGGAATAGACTGACCTAAAGTCTGTTTGGAATGGCAAATTATCAAGGAAATTTACACCAGATGCGATCTCCGGGTTTTTTCCTATCAGCCCACCTTTGAGTTTTGAGCCAAACAGCATTATAGGAGCGGCAGTACCATGATCTGAACCATAACTGGAATTGGACTTGATACGTCTGCCAAATTCAGAATAGGTCATGCCCAGTACATCTTCCTGTTTTCCCATCAGGTGGAGATCGTCCTGGAATGCTGCGATCGCTGTGGAGAGCTTTGAGAGAAGGTCTGCATGGACCCCCTTTGAGCTATCATATGGGTCTACCTGACTACTATGAGTGTCAAAACCTTTCAGGCTGGTTATATAGATCTTTGTTTGCAGGCCACCTCCTATCAGTCGTGCTATGATTTTAAGCTGGTCAGCGAGGGGGTTATCATTGGGAGGCGGATATAGTTTTGATTGGTTCTGCTGAACGCTTGCAGCCTCCTTTACCCGATATAAATATTTACGGGATTCAGATACCGAAGCCTGGAGAAACGATAGCTGGTCGCCAAGCCTCGATGGTAGTGGTGGTTCATATTTAGCGGTCTGTAAGTCATAGAAAGAGTCAATGGTTTTTATCGCCATTCCCATATTCATACTTTCCCCTTGTAGGTTTTTGGTCAGTGATGATCCCATCTGTATGGCCGGTGGATCGGCACTGCTCAGGCCATCATGTATATTTTGGCCTTTATCCAGAAACCTCCCGAGCCATCCTGTAGATATGGTATCTGCTGCTGAAGCGGAATGCCAGATATCGATCGCTTTGAAGTGAGAGAGGTCAGGATTTTTATATCCTACATTTTGGATGATGCTTACAGATTTATTATTATATAGGTCACGCACACCACTCATGGCAGGGTGCAACGTAGTGATAGAAGAGTCATAAAGGCTGAGCACTTTCTTCTCATTTATCATGATATTTTGACGTGCCTTGATCAGGTTTGGATATTGGTCGAGAGGTATCACTGTGTTAAGGCCATCATTACCACCATCCAGTTGGATCAGGACCAGTACCCGGTTCGGGTGTTTAGATTGACGCGACAATAGGCTCTTGATCCCCCCGCTCAGAAGAAGAGAAGAGACAATAGAAACCGACATTGTATTTTTCAAAAAAAACCTCCTATCCATCATCTTATTCCTTTTATCACATCAGTTGGCATTCGTATAACTTCAATGCATAAGTATAGTAATTTTGGAGTCGATCCATTACGATCGCTTTCTTTTCTGCATTGCCCTTGTCATTCGTATATGCATTCCAGGCCTTAGTCCATGATAGGCTATCATCCTCTTCCTCGGGCGAGAGGATATTTTGTAAAAAACTTAATTGACCTGGTCTAAGTCTGACCGGGCTGAATAATAAAATGCTATCGGCGACCAGCTGCTCAGGTTTCGATGGTTCAGGAAGCTCTGAGGTAAAGGTCAGGATGTCAAATTGAAATCCGGTATAGGGGTGTTTTACTACAAGTTTGTCATTCTGCAAAAGGCTATCTATGGCAGAATACCTGGATACGATACTGTCCGAATTGATCCAAAGCTGGTCGTATGCCGGCGATACATAATAAGCCGGCCATCCGGCGACATTGGGAGGATATCCCGGGCACATAGATGCTTCATTTAGTTTCCTGGACAGAATTTCCAATGCCTGATATTCTGAGACAATATCAGAAGGAGCACTGGCCACGCGAAACTGCCGGCAAAACCCAATCAGATAATCGATCGGGTTTTTGATCTGCGAGCCGATATTCATATTATCAAAAAAATGCTCGCTACCTAATAAGGCGCGAAGTACAGGTGTTATCTCATAATTATTGTCTATCAATATATCAGACAAGGGCTCTATGATATTATCCTCAGTATTAAAATCGATTTTAGAATAAATAAACCATCTGTATAAGGAGCGGCAAAGATGCCTTGATACTTCTTTGGTCGCAAATATCATATCTATCATTTCGTCAAGTTCTTCCCGGCCTTCTTGACCGGTTCTCCCTTTGATGACTTTATTGCCGTAAAATGCTGAGAAGGTTTTGTCGCCTGCGTCATGTCTCTCAGGAGCAAAATGTTGTTCGCCATATGGATGCATAGTGATCCATCCGGTCAGCACCCTTGATGCTGCCATCACGTCATCTTGCGTATATCCTGATGCTTTTCCTTTTCCCACGGCAAATAGCTCTTGCATCTCACGGCCCAGATTTTCATTGGGTGCTTCCGGGGTACTTTGGTCATTGCTTAGGTAAAATAACATCCCGGAGGAAGTAACGGTTTCAAAAAAGAGCTTTTTAAAATTGCCCAAAGAATGTAACCTGATAACTGAGGCATAGGAGTATGCTTTTTTCGCATCGAATATGAAAGGGAATTCGGCAGACATATGATTATGCCAGAACAAAGTCATTTTCTCTGTCAGATTAGAGTCCTGGCACAGCAGGCGACTGACCCACCATTGGGTCAGGCTTTGCATCCTATTATAGTTAAGCAGTCCTTCTTCTTTATCTAGCTGCCCATCTCTTACGTAGTCACAAGTGACCCATGTCTGACCATATGGAATATCCGGATCGGTATACCCATCATGACCATAAGCATTTAGTGGCGGAGACGGATCTGGAGACTGACAAAGTAAAAGATCGAGAGATTTGTTTAAGTCTAGCTTGGAAAAAATAGTATAATCAGATTGAGTCGCGCCAAAAAGTGTTCTCCTGAGCAGATGCATTATTTTGTCTTGCCCCCATGCTCCCTTGTAAGGGGCTAAGCCTGAGCTGATACTTTCCTCCCTTTTAGATGCCCTTTGCCCCGACACATCAGTCTTTCTATATTCGTTTTCCTCCCGATCTAGCGCAGCTCTGCCGGTGATAATATCAAGAAATACGGAGCGTGGGATTTTTTCCATGACTATACAAAACTAATACCCAGACAAAATATAAAAACGGTGAGTAATACTCCAGAGCAAATTTAAATAAGCCCCGAACAAATACATCCGGTTATAGAGCAATTTGATTTCTTCCTGTCCAAAATGCCATCAGACATAATCGATAATTTCATCTTCTACTTGTATCAAGTACCATACACCTGCCATTGTCATGAGCAAAGTAATACCTAGTGAAATAAAAAATGGCCATGCCGGAAAAGATTCACCCAACAATGCATATCTATACCCTTCAATAACGCCTGCCATGGGGTTGAAATAAAGCAGTGTACTCAATCTGGGCGAGAGGAGTGATGCAGGATAAAAAACAGGAGTCAGCCAAATAGCGGTACCAATAAGGGTGGGCATTAAAAAAGTCAAATCACGAAATCTGATACTTAATGCATTGACCCAAACGGCAAGCATAAACCCGCAGCAAATGTTCAGGAATATAAAAAAGGGTAAAGCAATAAAGTTCAGGTGCAATGGTATTCCTTCAAATAAGATCATAATTATTAAAATAATTATACCTACACCTGCTTCTATACTTGATACGATGATCTTATATAGTGGTAATATCAGTTTTGGAAAATGAAGTTTTTTTATGAGATCCCTACGCTGTATCATAACCCCTGATGCCTGTGTGACAATTGTAGAAAAAAAATTCCACGATATCATCCCGGTAAATGCAAAAAGATAATAGGGAGATTGTGTTTTAATATTTAAAAGCCCTTTGAAGAAAGCAGTGAAAATCAAGGTGAGCAGCAAAGGGCGCAATACAGCCCATAGGATACCTAAATAAGTTTGGGCGTACAGGCTCTTGATTTCCTGGCTGGCCAGTACAGTGAGCAAATGCCGGTTTTTAATAAAATCAAAGAAATACTCTCTAACAGAAGAAGGTTCTGAATGGTATACTCTTATGCGCGGTTTACTGTTTTTTTGCTCCATTTAATTCGTTCGGGCTTCTTTAATATTATCCGGTATTGTGATCTCCCAGTTGCATTGTGGTTTGATGGAAATATTGTTGGTTCCACCAGCATAATCATATATCTTGCCCTGCCTTACTTCAAAATGAATCTTGCCCGGAGCCTTTATCGCTTCTACCAAAAAGTCTCTATCTGGGGACGAGTTTTTAGCGAATATGATCTCGGCATAATAATTCCCAAAAGTTAAGATGTATGGTTGTAGCTTTGTCGTAAATCTCATTTTCCCAGTTGTATTCTCATGTGTTTTCATATTGCTGTCTGACATAGAATTTGCTTGAGGTATCATCGTCAATATCATGTTCATTAAGTAGTCATATATATGTATTGCCGGATGGAGAACAAGATGCTCCTGCTTTTTTTCGATATCTATGTTAAACAGTATTCCGCTTTCATATGTAATAGAAGCCGCTCCTTCAGGCGCTTCGATTGAAAAGTCGCTAACTTTCAATAATTCATTTTCTACCGGGACAAATGGTGTACCCATATTGTCGGCATTTTGCACTAATGGCCGCTTATAAGCCTCTTCCCGCTTTTCTTTAAACATTGCATAATAATATGCAGTTTCAACATCTTTGGCACTACCCACTAATTTAATAGCGCCATTTTCAAGCCATAAACAATGAGTGCAGTATGTAATAATTTCTTCTGGATTATGTGAAACCATTACCATAGTTTCGGCAGAAGTATATTTGTCATTATAATGCAATTTCAACTTCTCCCGAAAAGCAGCATCGCCAGCATTAAAAACCTCATCAACCAGTAAGATATTAGCAGATAGCTGCAAACAGGCAGAAAAGGCAACGCGCAGGTACATTCCATCTGAATAGGTTTTTACGGGGGAATAAATATAATCTCCGATTTCAGCAAACTCAGCAGCACGATTAAAAGCTTCGGTAGCTTCTTGTGCTGAGAACCCGTTTAGCCTGAAGAAAATTTCCACATTTTCTCTACCTGTGAGATCAGGAATGAAATTATCACCGACACTCAAAATATGCGCCACTGATCCAACCAAGGTTACCGAGCCTGAAGAAGGCTTAACAATACCAGATAACATTTTTAGAAGAGTACTTTTGCCAGAGCCGTTTTTACCAATAATACCCCATCTTTCACCTTTATTGATCTCGAAGCTTATTGACTTAAGTGCAGTTGTAACCTTTCTGCTTCCCTTCTCGCTGTTTAAATGGTATTGCTTTGATAATTCATTAACTTCTATTACTATCTCACTCACGGTAAAATATTTTTTCGGTTCCGGAAATGTGTTTTTGGAGGTTTATGAATAACATCAATCCATTTAGAAGAGCCCCATCCCCGGCAATCTTCAATCGGGCACTTTTGGCAGTCAGACTCCGGCAGTTGATTTATTATTAACGGCCCCAAAGCCCTGGAATAATCCAATAATATCCTTTTTAAGGTTTAATCCATACCTATACATAGTGCCATTATTCAAAATTATTTTAAAATTGCTGAATTGAAAAATGAATTGTGCAGCATAAAAAGAAGATAAATATAAAAAATAATATACCATATAAAGTATACTGCTCTTGATCTCGCGGTTATAAAATTTATTAAGCAGAATAGAGTCTACTACAAATAGCGAATCAATAAAATATTCATCGCTATTAAGGTCAAATATGCCCTGCTTATGCAAATCATCAAAAAGGGCGCTCCCAGGATATGGCCTGAATTTGGCTAATCCGACATCGTTTACCCCTAGTTTAGCACAACGAATTAAAAATAAACAGGTTTTAAAAATATCAATATGCTTCTCGCCAGGAAGGCCAATGATCATATTTATATAGATCCGCATGTTGTGCTTCTTTGCCAATGTCATGGACTCCATCAGCTTTGGTATGATTACCTTCTTTTTTATCAGTTCCAACACTCTTTCGGAGCCTGATTCAGGGGCATATATTATTTCCCTACAGCCAGAACTGCTGAGTGCCTCTATCACTTCTTCATCTATAGCCTCTGACCGGGTGCCTGCCGGAAACCTCCATGTGATATTTAGCTTCCTTTCTTTTAGCAAATTTGAAAATTCAACAACCCATTTCTTTTGAATGATCGCAGTAAGATCGAAAAAATCAAAATTGACAGCACTAAATGTAGATTTAAGATATTCCATTTCGGCCACTACACTCTCGGGTGAACGAAGAAAGTAACGGGTCCCCCACATATCAGGACTGGTACAAAAAGTACACCTATATGGGCAACCACGGGTAGCTATAAGAGGTAATGTAATACCGTTTGTACCATCGCTATTTCTAATTGGCCTCGGATATTTGGTGACGGGAAATTCCTCCCAGGCCGGAATAGGGAGCAAATCTAATTTTCTTAACCGTTCTCTTTTTGCAGTTTTGATGTAGCCGTCATGGGCCCGGTACATCAGCCCATTCACCGTTTCCAGGCTTCTGCCCTCCTTAAGTGCAGCTATAAACTCTATAATAGTTTCCTCTCCTTCACCTATGACACAAGCAGTCAGATCCGGACATTGTTTTAGGAATATATCCGGCATGCCGGAGGCGCTCTCCCCTGCTGCGACCAATATTTTATCGGGCATTTTTTTACCGATAAAATTTATCAGGGCCCGATCTGACACCCAGTCTATCGAAAACATGCAGCTAAATCCGATAATATCAGTATCCGGGGGTATTAAGTCTGCCACCTCAGTATAGGATAAGCCTGTAGTGACTAATGAAGTATTGGGGGGCAGCTTTGTGTTTATACTGCTTGAATCAAAGGGCACTTGTTGATTATTGTCGGCAATGGCAGCATCTATGACCACTACGGAATGACCTTCACCCTTCAGGACAGCAGCTATGAGTGCCATACCCAGAGGGGGAAAGGAAACCACCGAAGAAGCATTTTTTATCATCAGCTTTGGCGGACGAATTAGGCATATTTTCATATAAACATTTCAGCGTTTAAGCAGACTTATACTCACATGGCAAACTATAAATTAATGCGAGTTTACCCAAAGGCTAGACTTCAAGCATTAACTCCTAACCTCCGAAGTAAGTTAGAGAAAAGATTAGTCTTTACCGGTTCTTTTTCGAAAAAATCTTTAATAGCTTGTTGCGAGATTTCGGGAGGATTAAAAGTGTATGATCTTTTCAATGGGTATTTCCCATTCGGGTCACCAAATTCATTCCTGAAATAAAACCAGGGATCAACCTCATAAGTATTTACTGTATTATCATCCCTATCATAATAATAAAATAACATTTCAGAGTCGGGTGGTATCAACGCAGTAGCAACCACCTTGCGCGGAGTTTGTGTTTGGTTGGGATAAGACCCGTGCAATGTTTTAGCCGAAAAAAGTAAAAGGTCACCGGCTTTCATGGGCAAATCGACTGCGTACTTTTTTAGGGTATCAAATAACTGAGGATATGGCCACGCGACATTGAAGGGGAACTCATAGGTAAATAGCTTCCCACTGCCGGGAACTATAAAAATGCAGCCATTGTCCTTATTAACATCTTCCAGTGGTAACCACATTGTGACATACTCAAATTTATCCTCATTCAAAATGCTGGAATCACTATGAAAGTTAACCATATTGGGGCTACATGGCTTGATCAGTGAATAACCAAAATAAGGCAAATAATCAACGAAATATTTATCAATAGATGGCCTTAATTGTTCCATTAGACGTTCACTGATCTCATCTCTCTTTTCTTTGTTTTCTATGAGCAGTGTATTCAAAATGTTCTCACCCAGTGCTAATTCCTTTTGACCATCGTTAAGAACCGCATTCATGCTTGAGACTTGATCTGCATTTACCCAGTTTGGAATAACTATGTATCCATCCTTTTCAAACTGGTTATCGAGAGCCTCATCTTTAAACCTTGTGCGCATTTTCAGTGTATACTATAAATAATCATTTGTTAATAAAGTGCTTTGATTTCCGGAAATCACCATAGGAAAAGCTCTCCCGGTTTATCAAATGTATTAACGTAAATGTAATTGAAAAAAGGGATTAAACCAAAGTACATTCTTCATTAAAAATGCATTCCTTTAAGGCCCCCAGTAGTTAGATATTGACCCCCCAATCTCCTGATAAGACTCAATAAACTATTAGACTTCCCTGTATTCTCCG
>Ga0206911_1100_pt1 | contig 20350 bp, 20 predicted proteins | sample Alteio_BWOrgHeat_74_FD_152956 | JGI IMG/M metagenome (GOLD analysis project Ga0206911, IMG submission 152956) | Enriched cells from forest soil in Barre Woods Harvard Forest LTER site, Petersham, Massachusetts, United States -... | ecosystem: Environmental > Terrestrial > Soil > Temperate forest >...
TGCTCCCACTGTCAGGGTGGATCCGCACCCGTTGGTTAGCGCGTAATTGATGGTAGGGACTCCGGGGTATGAGGAAATCCCCTCCTTCCCGCTGGCAGGATCGCCAGTGAGCGTGACTGCACTGAGACTTAGCGCCGTCGGCCCCATGTTCGTCACCGTGACCGACTGAGGCGCACTGATGCTGCCAACGGATTGGGAGGCAAACGTCAGGGTCGACGCTGAGAGCGAAATCTGCGTCCCGATTCCCGTGAGATGCACCACATGCGGACTCGCGCCATCGCTATCCGCTATGGTGATTTCCCCATATCGCGTACCGGTGGCGGAGGGGGTGAAGGTCACCTTGATGTTGCAGGTGCCACCAGCGGCGACGGAGGTGCCGCAAGTATTCGTCTGGGTGTAATCACCAGACATAGTGATGCTCGTGATGGTCAGCGGCAGAGTCGCGTGATTGGTCAAACTGACCGAAGTCTTTTTCGACGAGTTACCCTGCAGAATTGTGCCGAAATTTACGGTGGACTGGCTAAATGTCTCGTACGTCCCCATGCCACTCAGGGTGACGACCTGCGGACTGCTGACGTCACTGTCGGTAACGGTCAGAGTCCCGGTGCGCAGCCCCGATCCTGTCGGTGTAAAGGTGATAGGAACAGTGCAAGCACTGTCCTGTACGACCGATTTATGACACGTCTCTGTAGTTGAGAAGTCACCCGTGACAGTCACAGACTGGAAGCTGAGCGAATTCGTGTTGTAGTTGGTGAAAAATACGCTCTCCGATGGACTGGCTGTGCCCACACGTTGCGCCAATGGAAAGTTCAGCGACGGCGTGGACTCCACTGGGCAGGTGCGCGTCTGCAGCACCATCGGCTGCAGGGGAGTCTGCCCCAGGTTGAAGCTATCTAGCATGTCGTTGGCGTTGGCGTCACGCGTCCCCAGCGGCGCCAGCCCGAATCTTTCTTCCACGAATTTCAGGAAGGACGAGAACTCATAAGTAGTGTGCGCTATGTATCCCGATCGCACGTAGGGAGAGATGATCAAGAGCGGCACGCGCAATCCGAGGCCGTATTCATCACTTACCGGAGGTGGCACATGGTCGTAGAAACCACCGTAATCGTCCCAGGTGACAAAGATGGCCGTGGAGTTCCACTCCGGCCCCTGCATCACTGCATTGACTTGCTGAACGGTCCAGTTCTCACTGTTGCAGACGGAAGCCGTCGGGTGTTCGCTGGTCGGACTTGCGGTTATGAGCCAGCTTACACTGGCGAGCTGTCCATTCTGAGCATCGGTAATGAACTGAGTATTGAGCGGAATGTGGGTGCTCCAGAGAGAAGAGTTGCGAATTTGATTGATGGAATCGAGGGCATTCCACTCGTATCCTGGCGCCGACTTGGCTGGAGAGTAATAGTTCCACGAGATGCCGGCAGTCTGCAGACTGTCCGCTACGGTCAAGAAATTGAAGCAGGGATACACTTCGCTCAATACACCATTGGTATCCACCACATCAACAAATTCGGTGAGCGGGGCGTCGCATCCCCATGAGGTAGTACCGTCGCTACCATATGGGGATGTCACTGCTCCTCCCGATTGTGCCGCCACCGTATATAGATGATTGGGGAAACTGGGGCCCTGCAGCGAAGAATACATAGCATCGGCAATCACGAAATTCTGCGCGTACGTCCAGTAGTTGGGCATGTCGCTCTCGTTCTGCTGGCTCAGCGAGAGATAGTCGCCATTGATGTTGCCGTCCAGGATGAGATCGAAGCCGTCCATTCGGCCGTAATCGGTACCGATAAACGAGCCATACCAGGAGTGGTCCATATCACGTGGTACGCGGTCGCCGTCATGACTCAGAGGAATGACCTGTCCGGTGGAGATCGTTCCCACGTTCGCTCCGTTGACTCCGGGATAGGTGCCAAACATGTTGTCGAAGGAGCGGTTTTCTTTGACGATGAAGACGATGTGTTGAATATTGCTGAAGCCGGTCACGAACTCTGGAGTCGCGCTTGCCTGGCTGGAGTAGCCGCTGGTACCTCCTGGTCCCGTCGCGGTTACCACGTAGAAATAAGTAGTGTTGTTCGTTAACCCTGCATCTGTGTAGTTCGTCACAGTGGTGGTGTTGATAAGGCTATAGGGTCCGCCGCTAACAGTGGATCGGTACACGGCATAGCTGGTAGCACCGTTGTCGGCATTCCAACTCAGCGCGACCAGTGAATTGCCTGCGGTTGCGATTAATCCGGTTGGCGGCGTCAGTGTCGCTATCGCCGTGAGAATCGTTGAGCCCGTGATTCCTTGAGCGACTGCATGGATCGTGGTTGTGCCAATGGCCAACGCACTGGCCAGACCGCGCATCCCGGTGGCATTGCTGATCGTCGCCACTGTCCTGGTGGATGAGTTCCACGTGACCGACTGCGTCACGTTGGCTGTGTGGCCGTCGCTAAACGTTCCGGTAGCCGTAAATTGCTGGTTCGCACCGACAGCCACAGAGGGGTTCGCCGGTGTAACCGCAATCGAAGTCAATCCCGACGTCGATCCCGTCCCGGCAAGCCTCGTGGTTTGTGGACTGAGGTAGCCACTGTCGCTGACGGCGATTGAATAACTCAATACCGCAGCGGAAGTGAACAGGATTACGCCGAGGAGCACGGTGTGCTTCATACCATGAGTTCTCCTTAACTTTTATTCCTGCTGGAGGGTGGCGGGGCGGCTTACCAACATCTGCCGGGTCGTTGTCGAGCTACCAATAACCAGAGGCGCAAAGAGCTTATCATGGAGCCGGCCAGATGAATACTAGTTGGAATCAAGTGGTAGTGGCTACTTTGAACCGTCGGCTTATATCGCCGTTCGTATGCGAAAACAAAACCTTGAAAATGATGAAGGCCGGTAAGTGATTGAAAGGATGGAGCCGACGAGCGGACTTGAACCGCTGACCTGCCGATTACGAATCGGCTGCTCTACCAACTGAGCTACGTCGGCCTGTCATCGATTCTAAATGGGAGGCTGGAAAGCGTAAAGAGAAACGGGCTATGGGTAGTGGCTTAGTTTGAAATCTGATGTCACAAGCCGTCATGCCGATGAGCCTGCGTTTTTACCAGCGGGTCGAGGGATCTCCGTAGCACGCAGCGTCGTAGCGGGAGATCCCTTCGACTTCACTCAGGGCAGGCTCTTCGCTCCGCCTGAAGAACGGCTACGCTCAGCGCTTGCCCTGAGGTTGTCGAAGGGATGACGCCATCGACGGGCGAAGCTGCCATCAGAATTCAAAATGAGCCACTACCGGGCTACGCCGCCCGCCTTGCGGCCAAAGCCTCGTACTCTTCCTCTGATTCTGCCGGCAGCAGAACCCACATCGTGTAGATGCCGAGCGCGGTTCCGAACGGAATGTTCGTGAACAGAGACACAAAAGCCAGCACCAGGACCAAAATGCGAGCCCATGGCTCTTTCTGCAATAGACCCCATCCCGCAAAGAAACCTAATGCGGCCTTGGCCAGCAACAGGATCGCAAGCGTACTCAGCAGCGGAGTCAGAAACGCCGGCGGACCACCCTCCGGGTTCGCCTGGTGCAAGTGAACCATCAGCGTATTCGCGATGACATACAGCACGATTCCGCCAATCGTGTTGAACGCCGACAGGGCTAGCCAGAACAGGCCCAGCAATCGAACATGCTCTCGTACGCGTCCCGGACGCGGTTGTACGAACGATATCGGTCCGACGATTTGTTTGCCGCACTTGCTGCAAAATCCCTGACCCGCTTGCACAGCAGTACCGCATCCATCGCAGAACATGAATTCCTCCTCGACCTTGCTCCCACGCTGCCCGATTCTTCTCCATGAAACTTATAAACCACGAAACTCACAACGTGACCCCACAATCATGATCCGATGATTCAAAGATAGTCGGCAAGAAGATCGTCCGTAAGATGATACGCAGAAAACGCCGAACAGTTCCCTCATCCGTGATTTCAGGCAATCACTCGAGAGGGATTTATCGTGCGCGCAAAGTGAAATGAAAAAACGAAGAGGCCACCCGGCAACAGGGCAGCCTCTTCTTCAAGGGAGAATAGTTCCAACGGAGCTTTTAGAATCCGTCAAAACTTTCTGGAGAAATCTTATGAGCCGAAAAACAGGGGTGTCAAGCGATTTCTAGGAAATAAATGTCTTTGTTTTCAGCTAGTTACAGAACCAATCAATATCGAGGTCAAGTGTAACAATTTGAGACAAAATCGGCACGGCAGCAACCTAAGCCGATCTATCTAAAGGCACTTACTCGGCATTATGAAGCGCCAAGAGGCAATTCAGGGCGTCGGACGGCCGCTCTCAGTCCCAGATCTGGGGACACCTTTGACCACCGTTTCGGTCAAACGCAGCGAGATGAATTCCATCTGTTCGGGGCGATCAAAGACCTTGTCGGGGTACCAGCGCTTCATCATAATCCGGATTCCACCGAAAGCCACACCCGCCACGATGGCAAGTCCTCCGAGAATTCCGCAGAGCACGACAATGTTGAGAATCAACTTGTAGAGATCGCGCGCCTGCTGATTATCAGTCGGCGTGTTCCAGGTAACGCTGGCTTCCCAATTCACCATACCGAGCAAAGACTTCGTATCGCTGTCGGAAGCTGGTCCGGTTGCGATCGCAACGATTGGGCCGGTACGCCTGTCAAGGAACGGAGCTGGACTTCCTACGGTGGAAGTGCCCGAGCCTCCCGGCTTCGGCTGGGCGATCTGACGCGCCGCGTCAATCCTGCGCAGATGCTCGGCGGCAAGCTGTGGCGTGGGATACGAAATCAGCATCAATGTCGCTTCCCCGCTCGACGTGTTGTAGTGTGCAAGACTTACTTCTGCGCTGGCATTGAAGTCGACCAGGTCCGCGGAAATCGGAGGAGCCTGCGCCGACAGAGCCGCCGGCCCCATCACATATTTTTGCGTGTTCGCGATGTAGTCCCGGTGCGGCATGAACTCGATGAAGCTGGGCAGGTTGCCCGAGTTTCCGCTCGGTCGCGGCAGCGCTCCCGCCAACTCGCGTAGCTGCGCCACTGACATCGCAGATTCCTGGCTGAACTGCGCATCTACGAGCACGTGCCCACGATAGAAAAGCACGCGCTGTCCCGCAGACGCGGCCTGATCGCCGATCTGCTCTTTCGCCATCCCCGGCTGTAGATAGAACGTGTAGGCGCCGAACGCGCCCGAGGCGTCGGCAAAGCGCGCGGCGCGAATTTTCAACGTGCGCCCGTCGTCTCGCGTATAGGTGGACGAAGCCAGGTCCGAAAAGCGATATTCCTTGAGCACGGCCGCATTCGTGGGATCGGCAGCCGCCGGGTCAGTGCTGATCAGTGGCGAGCCCTGCCTCTGCCATCCGCCAAACTGTTGCGGAAGCAGCGCCGGCGCCTGTTCCGTTGCACGAGCCGCCGCCTGAGCAGCCGGCTTATCCGCTGCCACCGTCGTGCCCAGCATGCACGCGAAAGAAGCAAGAGTAAGAACGATACCGACAGAACGGGAAAAGCTCATGAATGTCCCCAGACGTGCGAACGCCTGTCAGTAATTAGACCACAGAGAAGCGAGAAAGGTTTCCAAAGCGGCCTAAGTCCAGATTTTCACACCCGCCCAATCGGGCCATAGCCATTGTTACCTTCGTGCCGGGCTCCTACACATCGGAGCCATTCACACTCAGCCGGTCTGCGGGCAAACTGGATGTGGGTGATGGCATGTCAGCAGTAAGTGTCGGTACGAATCGGCGGCGCGGGAATCGCTCCAAAGCTGTTCTCCCCGTAAGACTAAGAGCTAAAGACAGCAGCGGCAAAGTCTTTGAAGACCTGGTCCACACTTTGGACGTAACGGCAGATGGCGCTCGCTTGGGCTCCATTCGCCGCGAATTGAACATCCTCGATGAGATCACAATCTTCTATCGCCAGCGAAAAATACAGTTTCGCGTCGTCTGGACGAAGAAAATGAAGGGCTCGTCGGAATTTCAGGTCGGGCTGCAAGCTCTAGCCCAGGAAGGCGAAGCGTGGGGGCTCAGTTTTCCGGATTTCAAACGCGAGCCCGCTCCGCAGTCCGAGGTTTCTCATACCTCGGCCAACGCATAGGAATTTGGAAAGGTTTCGAACCAGGGTTTCAATCAGGAAAGGGATCGCTTTTATGAACCGTTCATTGTCACTGCGCAATCAACTTTGGTCGAATGAAGAGGGTCAGGACGTCGCCGAGTACTCAGTCATGCTCGCAGTGATCCTCGTGATCGTCGTGGGAACGGTTCGCATGATCGGCTCCAACGCCGGAAACGTCTTCTCGCAAGTCAGCAGCGCCATCCAGTAGAACCGAAATCTCAAAGACAAAACAGGATCGGGTGCCCCATTTCTCGCGCGTTCTTTGCGCGAGAAGTGGGGGTTTTCTCCAGGGCAAAGTCGAAGAAAAGGGGATTCTGATTTGGCTCCAGTAGCAGGCGATGGAGATCCATTTACTGTCCCGCCGTCTTATCCAGTTTGCTGGCCAGTCGTACCCCGCTCAGACCATCCACATACTTCGCAATCCCTCGATACAGCGACTCGGCAATGCGCTGCCGGTACTCGCTGGTCTCCAACCGGTGCTCGTCCGCAGGATTGCTGACAAATGAAATCTCCGCCAGAATCGACGGCATGTTGGCCCCGATCAGCACAATAAACGGAGCTTTCTTTACCCCGCGATTGCGAATCGCCGGACTCTTCGCAGCCAGGCCGCTGTGCAGCGACTCCTGCACATCTCCGGCAAACTCGCGCGACTCTTCAATCTTTTCCTTGAGCGCGATCTTCTTCACCAGATCCTGCAGTTCGTAAATGGATTTCTCCGAGACCGCGTTTTCGCGCGCCGCGACTTCCAGCGCTTCCGGCGAGGACGTGAAGTTCAAATAATAGGTCTCCACTCCGCGGGCGGCAGGATCGTGGCTTGAATTGGCATGGATCGAAATAAACAGATCGGCCCGCTGCTGGTTGGCGATGGCCGTGCGAGTTTCGAGCGGAATGAAAGTGTCGTCCTTGCGTGTATAGACGACTTCCGCGCCCAGTCTAGTATCGAGCAACTTGCCCAGCCGCCGGCCGACTTCCAAAACGAGATCTTTTTCTTCAAGGCCGTCCGGACCGATGGTTCCCGTATCATGGCCGCCGTGGCCCGGGTCGATCACAATTCTGCCGATCTTCAGCCCTAGAGCGCGGATCAGAGAGCGGTCCCCGCTCGCCGTCGGCTTCGCCTCGCGAATATCGTCGCGAGTATTGTCGCGAATGTTGTCATGAATGCTAAGGTCGGATGCGCCGCGGCTAGCACTGAGATGTGACTTGCCCTTCACATGAGTCGAAGGCGGAGGATCGCTCGCAGCCTTCGCGTCGTTGCTGACCACGTCTAGATCGTCAGAACTATCGGTCTTAGGGGCGGCCTTGCGGGACGCGCCAAGTTTCGCAACCTTCACGGGCGGTTCCGGCTGCGACTCTTCATCGTCGGAGTCATCTGCCTCGACGACAACCTTCTTCACGACCGGCGCAGCCTTCTCGACCGGCTTCTTCGCAGAGTCGGACGACGGATGAGATTTCGCACTCGCCAGATCTTCTTTCGGAGCGACGTTAGCAGCCACAGCCTCCGCGTCGTGAGTCTCAGCGTGAATCTGTTCGTTCGGACTTACCGGTTTTCCGACGAGCGCCCGCAGGTCAGCTTTCACCTCAGACTTCGGAACATCCTTCGGCGCTGCCTTCACAGCGGCCTTCGCGACGTCCTTCGGAATGTCCTTGCTGCCGTCCTTCGCCGCAGCCTCGCGGGCCACTTCGATCGGGTCCGTTGCGTTCGATCCCGCTAGTGGCGGCACTTCGACGTCAGCCGTCTCAGCAGCGCCTTCACTCTTCGTCCTGGATCGCGCAGACTTCGCAGCATTCTTGCCGTGAATATCAATGATCAAGCGATAAGGATTCGGCAGAAGAAAGGCTTCATAGTCCGATAGGTCATCCACTTCCAAAACTACGCGCGTGCGGCCCGGCTGAAATTGTGCCACCCGGATCTTCTTCAGGAATCCGTCGTCCACGTCGAAGCTTTTGCCCACCAGCGTTGAAGCCAGTTTGGTCCCGCGCAAATCGAAAAAGATGCGATCGGGACTGGCAATGCGTTGCGATCCGAATTTGATCTCGCTCTCCAGGTCGATGGCGACCCGAGTGTAGTCCGGGGTCGACCAGTGCCGGATCCCCGTCACTCTCGGCAGCCGTCCAGATCGGCTGTCGGAAGATTCTGTCGCCGGTCCGGCAGCCTTGGCATCAATTCTCGAGTCGGGCTTGTTCTCGTTCGCGGCGGCGGTCTTTAGGTCGGTCTTTGTGCTGGACCTGGTATCAGCTTCGGCACCAGCCTTGCCCTTGTCGGCAACCTGCTTCCCCGGCTTCTTCCGCGCGTCAGCCTTTTTCTCGGCGGCGGCGTCGCGGTCCAGTTGCACTATGGCCTGCTGCGCATCCTCGAAAAGCCGGTTTTGTGGATAGCGGTGCAGAAACTCCTGAAACGTGGCGCGCGCCTGTTCGGGATCGTTCAGGTCGTCCTGATAAATTTCGCCAATCGTGAATAGAGCATCACACCGGTACTTGCTGCCGGGATATTCCCGCCGCAGAAACTTATACTGCGCGATCGCTTCGTTCAGGACCTTGTCGTCGTCGAAGCGCCGTCCCATCTCGACCAAAGTCTCCGCCACGGCGACGACGCTCGGGTCCGCCTTGGCAGATGCTGGCGCTCCAAAATAAACACTGCGATATGCGTTGATGACTCGCTGGTAGTCGTGCCGTGTGCGGTCGGCCGGAGGGCGGCCATTCAGAGCCTCGCGCATGCGCTCCGCATTGGCAAAATGATCGCGCGCCCACGCTTCATTGTGAAGGGGTCGCGTGCGGGCATGGGCGAGCACTCCGGGAAGCGCCGCACACAACAGCAGCGCTCCCCAGCGCATGCCGCGCTGGCTCGATTTCATTTTCAAAGTCGTCGGTCCGTTACTGTCTCGATCCAACGTTGCAGTTGAACTGCCTAAAGGTACCTGAGAGATCCCAAATATTACCGTGCTGCGGTGCCCAATCTCGATGTCGTGTGCCCATTCTAGCCTCACCTTTTGCGGCTAAAGTGGGATTTCGATCCCGCCTCTACTCAAACAGATGCCGTAAACCTAATCGGTGTTGCTGATGTAAAGCACGCCCCGCGCATCTCGTTGAACCCGCACGGGATCGTGAGCGGTCCCGGACGAAAGATTAACCCCTCCATAGTACAGGTTGGTAATCCTCCGTACATAGTTTTGTGTTTCGGCGAAGTGTGGAATGCCCGCACTTCGCGCCACCGCCCCTGAACCCGCGTTGTAAGCCGCCAGGGTCAGATTCACGTCGCCGCCGTAATTCTCGAGAAGTTGTTTCAGATGCCGCACGCCCGCATCCACGTTCTGATCCGGATCAAACGGATTCTTCACCTTCAATGACCTTGCCGTCTGCGGCATTAGCTGCATCAGCCCCATAGCACCCTTGCGCGAAACCGCGTTGGAATTGAAGTTCGATTCCACCTTGACCACGGCGCGCACCAGGTTGGGGTCCACATTGTGCCGGGCTGCCGCCATCGTAATCGAGGCATCAATTTCTTCCGGCGACGCCTGGTGCCCACGAGAGTTCGCCGCCAGGATCTTCGCGTTAGCCGACTGCGTCGAATCGTGCCCGTAATACTGGCTAACTTCTGCCGCTGCCGACCGCGCCGCCTTCATCGACGCCGTCCCTGCCGAAGGCACCGGCTTCCACCGATTTTCCTTGCTGCTCCAGTAAACCAGGGATGAACGCCTCGGCTGTGAAGCCTCCGTTTCGTGCTTCTCCGCCGGGGCCGATTCGTTTACGAAAATCCTGCGGCCATGATCCTGAGTTGGAGTGATGCGCTGGGTCGTGCCGTCACCCTCAGCCGCCCACGCGCGCGAAGGGGCACAGAATAAAGAGAAGGAGGTCGCGATTGCCGATGTGGCCGTCAGCGTCAATGTCAATGCGAGTTGCAGGCGCTTTCGCATAATCCGGGCGTTTCCCTTTCACCAATCTTTCGCTGGAGGGAGCAGAGAATTCGCGTACAGACAACCTCGCCCTCTCCACATACCACCCGGAACCTGACGGAGAATCCTAACCAGAGTTAGGACGATTATAGGCGGCAGCGGATACCCCGGCAATCTGCCAGAAGGGAGTAGAACCATTGGAGTAATCCTTCTAACTAATTGAAAATACTAATGCTAGAGCGCTTCAGGACGTTCGACCGACAAGACAGAAGTAACATTGAATGGGTTACCGTCCCACGAAGGGGCGGGGATGATAGCCAACGGTTTAGCGCTGGGTCGAGAGAAGGAAAATGAACAATTCCTGGAGGGAAGATACGGGCCCGCCCAGTGCGCTCGATTCACGTCTTCATAATTTACAAAACTTCGGCACCAGTGCCCCGTCTAACGCCCCGGGTCTCGAAGGAGAATCCCAAAGGAGAAATTCATGATGAAGCGGACTTCGAAGCGGCTTGAAATGTGGCATGCGCTTACTCTGGTCGCGGTGACTCTTCTTACCGTCATGGGACTGAGTCTTCCCGGCCAGGGCCAGACGCAGAGTCAGGCGCCCGCTCCCGTGCGTTCGCGGTCTGACGAGATCCTGGAGCGATGGAACGACATCGGCAACAAGCTCATCGCCATGGCGCAGGATCTCCCCGAAGACAAGTACGACTACAAACTGCAAAAAGACCAGCGCACCTTCGCGCTCAATCTGCTGCACGCCGCCGCGTTCGATTACATCGTGACCCGCAGGGTTTCCGGAACGAACATCGGACCCGACTTCGGCGACGGCGATAACCCCACGCGAGACACTTTCAAGACCAAAGCCGATGTGGTGAAGTTCGTTCAGCAGGCAGTCACCGACGGAGCCAGCGTGATCCAACAGCAGGGCGACGCCGGCCTGGACAAAACCGCAAAATGGGGAAAGCAGCTCGTCCATAACTCCTATCTATGGATGTTCGCGATTGAGCACAGCGGCGAGCACTACGGCCAGCTTGTGGTGTACTACCGCGCAAACAACTTAGTACCGCCGGACTCGCGGCGGTAGTCTCGATCAGGCTTTTGAATGTCTCCGTTTCGGGCTGGTTTGGGGAAGGGCACGACTTCAGTCGAGCCGTCAGGCCTTCTAAAATCAACCCCGCTTTAGCGGCTGAGGGTCGCCTTCTACTGTCGAGATGGGTTTTTCAGGAGCCCGCCAGTCTCGAATGGCGAACCATTCAATCGTTTGCGAACGGGGACGGAAGGAATGCTATGAAACGAACTCGAACCTTCGGGCTATTGGCCACACTCACATTCGCCATAACCACTTGGGGCCAAGCTGCGAAAACTGGCACCGCGAGTTCCTCTCCACAATCCGCACCCACTCTCGCTTCCATGGTTGACGGCGAAGTCAGCGCCATCGAAAAACAAATTGTGGATGTTGCCGAAGCCATGCCGGAGGACAAGTACAACTTCTCTCCCGAGAACTTGAACATTCCAGGCAGCGACTACAAGGGCGTCCGCACGTTTGCCATGCAGGTCAAGCATGTCGCAGCGTCCAACTATTTCATTTGGTCGACCATCACCGGCGATAAGCTGCCAGACAACTTAAAGGACGGCGACGGCCCCTCCGATTTGAAGACCAAAGCCGACATCATCAAGTTCCTGAAAGACTCCTTCGCCCTGGGCCACAAGGCCGCAGCAACGTTGACCGTTGAGAACATGCTGCAACCGGTGGGGCAAGGCAAATCCCTGCGCCTGCATCGTGCAGAATTCGGTGTCGCTCACGCCTTCGATCACTACGGCCAAATGGTGGAGTACCTGCGCATGAACGGCATCGTCCCCCCAGCCAGCCGGGGAAAGTCGAACTGACATGACTTCAGAGAGATCGAAACTCCGTCACGATTTTGCTTCGAGGGCAGCGCGGAAGTCGCCAGCCACTCCGTCGATTCTGGTGCTATATCATTAAATCGCCCTCCTAAATGCGAATGCGATCTCAAAAGACCAAAATCGGCGTCTGGGTCGCCGCCATTTTCGTCGTTTCCCTGCTTTTGTGGTACTTCGTCCTTAACAATGTCGCAGTGTATCGCGCCATCGCGCTTGCCCCAGGGACGACCGTGACGCAAAACTTTTGGGTCAACTACAGCGGCTTTTACAGATTTGGAATTCAAGCAGAAAGGAAATTCCCTCACCGGGTACTCCAGTGCCTGTTGGGCGTCAATGATTGGCTGGGTGTGAAGGACTGCGATGAAACACGCCTTAAGTATTCGTGGACTTTGAGCTGTGACGGCGGAAGGGCGAAGTACTCTGGCACGTCTGACAAAATTCTCGGAGGAGCCTACGCAACAGAGTGGATGGAAACACAATTCGGAGGATTTGAGGCGAAGCGTTGGGAGCGATGCCAGTTGAAAATAAATTTCATTGACGCAAGTCCGCTACTTTCGCAGACGAACCCTAAGCTAAATGTCTACATCGAATTGTTCTGACGTCAAATTGCCGTTGTCAATGTCCATTTGCACTCATTGGCAGTCACCCGTTCTCAGTCAGAGGCGGCGTTGAATGCATCACACTTTTTCCAGCGTCGCCGCAAACGCATCAAGTGACAACGACCGTAGCAAATTACGCCGCATTCCACGCTCCACCTCGGCCAACCGGTCGGACGCCGCCGTAATCCACTCGAAGTCGGCCGACTCTGCCATGCGTTTCAGGTCGCCAGCAATGTCGGTATTGCGAACCAACTCCGGCGCACCCGCCTCAATCGACGCCAGATCGCGCAACAGGGAGTAGAGCGTCCGGATCAACTGCTCCGTCTTGCTCCTACCTTCCGCTCCAGGCCGGTAGGACTCCGTGATCTTGAATAGTTCCGTATGCTCGCCGCCCCGCAGAGCAGAATTCAGAATCGCCAGTGCATGCCCGCGCGCCGCCACATAAGTCGCAAGATCAAACCCGCGTGCCCGACCAACAGCACCTTCCGAAAGTCGCGCCACCAGCGCCCGCTCCGCCACCTTCCACTCCGGACGATTCTCCGCCAGATACTTCTCAATCTCCTCCGCCGACAGCGCCGCCAACGGAAACACCATCGACCGCGAACGAATCGTCGGCAGCAGTTCCCCCGGATTCTCCGTCAGCAAGAAGATCGTGGCAAACTCCGGAGGCTCTTCCAGCACCTTCAGCAGCGAGTTCGCTGCTTCCTTCATAAAGGCCGAGTCGGTAAAGATGTAAACCCGTTCCCTGCCCTCCGCCGGGCGGTAATAAATCGTCTCAATCACCCGCCGCACCTGGTCGACCTTGATCATCATCTGCGGAGGGTCGGGTGGAATAATCAGCACGTCCGGATGCGTCTGCACAAACAGCCGCGTCTCTTTCTTGTCCGTCTCCCGCAGATTCTCCCGCGCTTCGACGGCCTCGGCGAAGCGCGCATCGAGATCGGAAGCCTGGGCAATGCGCACGCAGTTCGCGCATTTCCCGCAGAAATCGGGCAAGCCATCCGTAGTAGTCGGCGCAAGACAGTTCAACGCCTGCGCCAGCATCAGCGCCAGCGTATACTTCCCCGCTCCACGCTCACCTGCAAGTACCACAGCATGCGGAAAGCGCTCCCGCGCCAACATGTCGCGCAAGCGATGGACAGTTTCCGAGTTGCCGTAAAAATCAGAAAACATTAGACCCAATTCTATGCGTTGTCATCCAGAGCGAAGTGGCCGGTCGGCAAAGCCGAGCGGTCACGCAGTCGAAGGACCTCGTGCCCGCCGGTACTACCCGCGGCGCGTGAGGAAATTTCCGCCACCGGCAACGCCCGAGACGAGTTCCAGTTTCAACTTCTTCTGCACCGCATCCACAATCTTGGCATGCGTCTGCCCCGGGGTCCCGCGCGCATCCACGACTACAACTCGCCCATGCTCTCGCGCCGCAATCGCTAGATATCCCTCATGCACTCGCGCAAAGAACGCCCGCGTCTCCGACTCGAACCGGTTCTCGTCACTGTGCCCGAGGCTTGCAACCTTCGAAGCCCGTTTGTTCCGCCGACGCGCGCGAGTCACACTGGCCGCCGCATCCGAGTCCAGGAGAATCGTCAAATCCGGCTGCAGATTCCCACAAAGCACCCGATGCAACTCTCGCACCGCGGGGCTGCCAAGCTGGCGCCCGCTCCCCTGGTACGCCTCGGTCGAATCCGTAAACCGATCACATAAAACGATCGCGCCGGCCGCAAGCCCCGGCTCAATCACTTCGGCAATGTGCTGCGCCCGCGATGCGAACATCAGCGCCATTTCAGCCAGCGGCGAGAGCCCCGCCGTCCCGGAATCCAGCAATACCTTGCGGATCTTTTCTCCAGTCAGCGTTCCGCCGGGCTCGCGCGTTTCAATCACTTTATGACCCGCCGCGCGTACCACGGCCGCCAGCTTCCGCATCTGCGTGCTCTTGCCCGTCCCGTCGAGCCCTTCAAACGTGATGAATTTCCCGCGCCGTGACATCTGCGGAATCATAGCAGCATCAATACTTGTGAAATTCCCACGGCTTGCCTAGAATTGAGTACACAAGAGTACACAATTGGAGAACCTATGGGAACCCTGAAAGTTGGCATTCGAGAATTCCGCGAAAAACTCGCTACTTACTTGCTGGAAACGGACCAAACCGTCGCCATCACTCGCCACGGGGATACAGTCGGCTACTTCATTCCCGCACGCCGCAAGCGTACCGATGCAGAGAAGGCAGCCTTTCAAGAGGCTGCCTTACGCCTGCAGAAAGAGATGGCAGCAGCCGGTGTCACCGAAGACGAAATCATTGAAGATTTCAAACGCTGGCGTCGTGGCGGACGCAAATGAGCATAGCCAAGGGCTTGGTTCTCGATGCGAATATTCTCCTGCGCGCCGTGTTTGGTGAGCGCGTATCGAAACTACTCGAGCGGTACGAGAATCGCGTCAGGTTTTGCAGCCCACACATCTGCTTTCAAGAAGCGCGGAAATACATCCCGTCGATCTCCGTCAAGCGTAGCCTCGCTCCTGAGCGCGGTCTTTCGCGTCTCGACCAGCTTTCGCGTCTCGTCGAGCCAGTCGATGTAACGGTCTATGCAGAACTGGAGCAAACCGCCCGCAGCCGCATCGAACTCCGCGATCCAGACGACTGGCCCATCGTCGCCGTCGCGCTCTTGCTCGATCTGCCAATCTGGACCGAAGACCAGGATTTCTTCGGCAGCGGCATCGCCACCTGGACCACCGACCGGGTGGAACTCTACCTTCGACAACGATGACTGCTCGCTGTACGCCCCACGCCCCGGCTGCTATAGTTTCCCTTCGCATTCGGCGGGCTTGACTCGCCATAAGCGCGTCACCACCACAAACACGAGGGGCCCCAGAACAATGAAACTCTCCAGAACCTTGGGAGCAGTCTGCACCGCATTCCTAACAATCTCCGCCGCTGCCGCTGAAACTCCAGCCGCGCCCACATCCCCCACCGTCACCATCGCAGTCGACGCCACCGCTGCCCCCCGCAAGATCTTCCACGCGACCCTGAAGATCCCTGCCACTCCCGGCGATCTCACGCTCTACTATCCCAAATGGATCCCCGGCGAACACGCACCCGACGGCCCCGTCATCGATCTCGCCGGATTGAAGTTTTTCGCCGCCGGCAAGACTCTGAAATGGCGCCGCGACCTGCTCGACGGCTTCACCATCCACGTCGAAGTCCCCGCAGGCACAACTGAAATCACCGCCGAACTCGACTTCCTGTCTCCCGCTACCTTCGAGGGCGGATTCTCCGCCGGCTCCTCCGCCACCGACAAGCTGGCAATCATCAGCTGGAATCAGGTCCTGCTCTACCCCAAGGGCTTCAAGTCCGACGACATCAACTACTCCGCCAGCCTGAAGCTTCCCGAAGGTTGGAAGTTTGGCACACCGCTGCCCGTGACCAGCCAGAGCGGAAACGAAATTCACTTCGCCACCGTCACGCTCACAACGCTCGTCGACTCACCGGTCATCACCGGAGAATTCCTCAAAGTCGTCCCGCTGGCCAGCGATCCCGTCACCGAAATGGACATCGCCGCCGATAGCGCCGCTGCGCTCGACGCTCCGCAGGATACTTGGGACCGTTACAAGAGTCTTGTCGACCAGGCCCAGAAACTTTTTGGCGCGCATCACTACCGCGACTATCATTTTCTTTACACACTCAGCGATCACGTCGCCCACTTCGGCCTGGAGCATCATGAGTCCGACGACAGCCGCGTGAGCGAGCGCTCCCTGGTCGACGACACCGCGCGCAAGATGGCCGCCGGCCTCCTGCCGCATGAATACGTTCACTCGTGGAACGGAAAGTTCCGCCGCCCCGCCGATCTAGCCACTCCCGACTATCAGGAACCGATGCAGGACGATCTGCTCTGGGTCTACGAAGGCCTGACCAATTACCTCGGGGAAGTATTGACCGGACGCAGTGGCCTGCGCACTCAAGATCAGGAGCGGGACGAACTCGCGCTCACCGCCGCCGCGCTCGATCACCTTCCCGGCCGTGAGTGGCGCAATCTGCAAGACACTGCCGACGCCGCCCCGCAACTTTATTTCACTCCGCAGGCCTGGTACTCCTGGCGACGCAGCACTGATTTCTATTCCGAAGACACGCTGAACTGGCTTTGGGTCGACGTCATCATCCGCCAGCAAACTAAAGGCGCAAAGACGATCGACGATTTCTGCCACATCTTCCATGGCGCGCCCACCACCGGCCCCATGGTCAAGCCCTACACCTTCGACGACGTCGTCTCCGCCCTGAATCAAATCGCTCCCTACGACTGGCGCGGATTCTGGACCGAGCGCCTCACCAACCACGGCCCCGGCGCGCCTCTCGGCGGCATCGAAGGCAGCGGATGGAAAGTGGTCTACGACGAAACTCCGTCTGAAATGGCAAGCGCCGCCATGGGCGCATACCATTTCGTCAACGCCGAATACTCGCTCGGCCTCGAACTCGGCGACGACGGAAGCGTCATCGACACCATCGAAGGCATGCCCGCCGCGAAAGCTGGCATCGGCCCTGGCATGAAGCTGGTCGCCGTCAACGGCCGCCGCTTCTCCGCCGAAGTCCTGCGCGACGCCCTGAAATCCGCAAAGAACGGCACAACTCCCATCGCCCTGCTGATCGAAAACACGGAGTACTACAAGACCTACAACATCGACTACCACGCCGGCGAAAAATACCCGCATTTAGTACGCGACGAATCAAAGCCAGATTTGCTAAGCGAGATCCTGAAAGCAAAATAGGGTTGGGTTTAACGTTGATCGTGTGGGACCGGGCGCCTTTGCCCGGTCGCGCAGCGCGGCGCCTTTCGCCGGCACCATCGGCCCCGAGCAATTATTCTAAAGGTTCGAACTGGGGGGATTGAGCTCCGAGTGTCTTGAGCGCTTCATCAACGGTACGCACGACATGCAAGTTAGGTCGTACCGGCTCTCCCGCGATCTGGAACATGCGCATCAAACCGTATCCCGCTGTCTCCGGTACAACGATACAGCGGGGATGGTCGGTCAAGCCCGGCGTGACTGGCCTGCGCTTTGCCAGGCTGCGCAAAAAATCGGAGGCCAGAGCAAATTCGGTAACGCCTGAAAGGTCCCAGATGCCGGCTCGGGCGTCCGCTGCCCTCCAATTCTTGCCGAGCGCGTCGTGGTATTCCGCCGCAGATTCATTCGTAAGCTGCCCCTCAAACCGGGCCAGCAGAATCCTATTCGCCGCGTCGAACTCGAATCGGAACGCCATGGGAGCGATTAATTCTACCTTTTCTTTCAGTGATTGCGTCGCTCGAAATTCCTATGCACTCGGAATGTAGTCGCAGATGAGAACTGTCAGATCGTCCTCCTGTGAAGCCGACCACTGCTGCACCGCGGAGATGATCCGATCCGAGGCGGCGGACGCAGCAAGTTCCGCCGTTTGCCGCAACACAGCGGACAGAGCCTCTTGCCCGAAGAAATCCCCGTTGGCATTGGCGGCTTCGACGAGGCCGTCGGTGTACAGCAGAAAGCGATCGCCCGGTTCCAGCGGATGGACCGCATTGGAGAAAGTGGCAAAGTCGAAGGCCGCGAGGATCAAACCATTCTCGATGATTTCGAGCACCTTTCCGTCTCGCAGCAGCAGCATCGGCGGATGCCCCGCTGCCGAGTAACGAAGCTCCCGCGTTTGCGAGTCCAGGTGAACGTAGGCCGCTGTGACGAATTGGTCTTGAGTATTGCCGCAGAGAACGGCGTTCATTCCAGCCAGAAAACGAGCAGGATCTGTCGTGTTGGCGCGCTGCGCCGTCGCCGCCACTTTCACCATGGAGGCGATGAGCGCGGCGGGGACACCGTGACCGGAGACGTCAGCGATAAGAAGTCCAGCTTGCGTGTCGTCGCCCACGACGAAGTCGTAGAAGTCTCCCGCAACGGACGTCATGGGTACATAGCGCGCCGTAACGCGGAAGTTGGCGGAGTTGGGAAATGCGGACGGCAAGATCGACAACTGGATCTGCTTGGCTACCTCCAGTTCCTTTTGAATCTTACTGAACTGCAGGTCGCGCTCCAGGGTCTGGTGCGCTGCCACATATCCGAGAGTCGCCAGAAACACCACAAAGCCAATCGGTTCTACGTCTCGGAATCGAAACCCCAACACGCTCTGTATGTTCTGCCAGAAGATAAAGGCCGCGTAGAACAGCAGGCTGCGCCGGATTATGACGAAATCTTGATTCGCTAAGTTCCCGCCCCGGGGCCGCGCTATCGCAATCCACAAAATTCCGAGGACCATGACGTTTTCGGTCAGATCGAAACTTCGGTGCGGCCCGAAAATGAGAGTCGCAATCGCGAGCACACTCAGCGCGATCCCCAGCAGGTACGCCGCGATCTTTGCCTGCCGGTGCAGCAGGCCTGCGGCGTTGAAATAAAGAAATGCAGGAATAGGCAGGACGAAGTTCAACGCAGAGCGGAATGTCAAAAAGAAAGGCGATCCCCGCAGGTCGATGTCCAGCAAATCTGTCTGGATCCACATCCGAGCCCCGTACAGGACGGCGAAGAGGGCGAGATAAATCAACAAAGAATCTCGTTTGCGGCGGATCAAAAAAAGTGCCGCTGCGATCAGCCCTACCGTGACGATCGCGGCGCCGAGAAACAGAAAAGGCGCGTCGCGATGAAAGGCCTGCAACGCCGGATCCGCAGCCATTTCAGGAGGAGCGAGCATGAGGGGATGGTACATGATTCTTGGTACATGATTTTCGCTTCCCCAATGCTAACGCCTCGGTCTCGCAATGCTCCCGCTTTTCGCATATCGTATGGGTGCCATGAAGAACATGAAAAAATGGATTATCGCGACGTTGCTCATCGTCACCTCGGCGGTAGCGCAGCAAACCCACAATCAATACGAACCGCCGAACGCGCGCCAAGTCTGAAAGCAAAATAGATTCCCACAGAAGCGATGTCATCCTGAGGAGGGCGCAAGCCCTCCGAAGGACCCCACGATCCGCGTGCAGAAAGAATAGCGTCGCCGGGAATGCCACGCCGCATGCACCATTGGTATTTCCCGTACACAGCACAAGAGCCTTCGGCCGCCTTGCGCCGCTCAGGACGACAGAGCTGAAATTCCTGATTCGGAACGACTCCCCTCGACGGGGTCCTTTGCTCTCGACCGCAAACGCCGGCCCGTGCATGCTAGTGCAGATGCGGACATACTACATCTACATTCTGCCAGCCAGCGTCGTGTCCTCTACATCGGTCTGACTAGCAACATCGAGCAGCGAGTATTCCAGCACAAGACGCACGCCTTCACCGGATTCACCGCCAAGTACAATGTAACCAACCTCGTCTACATCGAGCGGCATGGGGCGGTAATGACCGCGATCCGGGGGAGAAAGAAATGAAAGCATGGCGGCGCGAAGAAAAAATAAGCCTGATCGAATCCACGAATCCCAAGTGGAAGGACCTAAGCTATGGCTGGTATCAACAACACCGCTACCAACCTGACCGCAAATAGGCTAAACAGAAAACACGATGTCATCCTGAGGAGGGCGCAAGCCCTCCGAAGGACCTCACGATTCGTGTGCGGCGCGCATGGCGCCGGAAGGAACGCCCATGACGCATACTCCACTGTAAATCCCGTCCACAGCACAAGAGCCTTCGGCCCACGTAAGGTCCCTCCCGGCGGCTTCGCCGCCGCTCAGGATGACAAGAGATACTTTAGTGTGTACCTCACCTGTTAGCATGGTCCAGCCCAAGCGCACAAGTAGCCATGCTCCGCAAATATTCAATCGCCTTTTGCCTTCTGATCGTTCCCTCCCTCCCGAACTCCGCCCACGCCCAGATCCTCGGCTTCACTCCCGCCCATGCCACCCGCGAAACAGCAGTCGAAGAAAAATTCAAATCCATCCC
>Ga0206911_1101_pt1 | contig 20315 bp, 19 predicted proteins | sample Alteio_BWOrgHeat_74_FD_152956 | JGI IMG/M metagenome (GOLD analysis project Ga0206911, IMG submission 152956) | Enriched cells from forest soil in Barre Woods Harvard Forest LTER site, Petersham, Massachusetts, United States -... | ecosystem: Environmental > Terrestrial > Soil > Temperate forest >...
CTCGGGATGGAATCTGCGGCTAGTGCGGCCGGTTGGAGATCATCTAGTCGGTGCGACTCTGTTTGACGGCATCGTTGTTCAGCCTCGGATGGTTGATTCGAGCGAAGTGGCGAGGCACTAACAGACACTGATCCTCGATGAGGAATAGAATTATCTTATGAGCCTTGAGTCCTTGCATCCGCGTGCGTGCCACTCCTTTGAGACAGACGATGCGGCGCTTTTGCCCATTGCGGCAAAGGTGCAGCAAGGGGAGCGGCTCAGCTTCGACGATGGTGTGACACTGTACCGGAGCGGCGATATTCTCGCTGTTGGTTGGCTTGCGAACCTGGTGCGGGAACGAATGCACGGGGATATTGCCTACTTCAATGTGAACCGGCATATCAATCCAACAAATGTGTGTGTGGCCTCGTGCCGGCTGTGTGCGTTCGGGCGCAAGAAGGGCGAGGCCGGCACGTATACGATGGCGCTCGAAGAGGCGTGGGAGACCGCGGGCACCGGGCTGACGGAAGCGGTGACGGAGTTTCACATTGTCGGCGGGCTGCATCCCGATCTGCCGTTTGAATACTTCATGGACCTGGTGAGGGGGCTGAAGGTGCGGTTTCCCAAGGTGCATATCAAGGCGTTCACCATGGTGGAGGTGGCGTTTCTGGCCAAGCGTGGGAAGATGACGATTCCGGAGACGCTGGAGAAGATGAAGGCGGCGGGTGTGGACTCGATGCCGGGTGGCGGGGCGGAGATCTTTGCTGATCGGGTTCGGCACATCATCTGCGATCACAAGATTGACGGGAGTGAGTGGCTGGATACGGCGCGGGCGGCGCATAAGATCGGGCTGCGGTCGAACGCCACGATGCTGTATGGACATGTGGAGAACGATGAAGACCGCGTGGACCATCTGGTGAAGCTACGGGCGGTGCAGGATGAGACGGGTGGGTTTCAGACGTTTATCCCGCTTGCATTTCATCCGGAGAATACGGCACTCGCGCATATTCCGAAGACCACCGGAATGCTGGATCTGCGGCAGATTGCTGTGGGCCGGTTGATGCTGGACAACTTCCCACATGTAAAGAGCTACTGGCAGATGGTGTCGCCGAAGATGGCGCAGATTTCGCTGCGGTTCGGTGCAGACGATATCGATGGCACGGTGATCGAGGAGAAGATTTACCACGATGCCGGGGCGACGACTCCGCAGGGAATGCGGCGAGCAGACCTGGTTCGGCTGATTACCGAGGCTGGGCGAGTGCCGTTTGAGCGGGATACTTTGTACCGGGCTGTAACCCGCAGTGAAGATACCTTTACTGTCGCGGTCTGAGTCCGGCGACGCGGTTTCGCAGCGATTTCTAAGAAAGATTCTGTGACATCTCCAATGAAACGAAACCAGTAGAGCTGTTGGTTTTGCTGTGGGTAACTTTCTGCCACGGTTTGCATGGCGAAGTGGAAAACATTTGCCCAGTAGGTAATCTGTTTGCATTGTTGACATTAGCTCCCCTGCGCCTTAACTGGTCAATTTCCCCCAAAAGTCTAGGGTTCACAGTGTTTTCCTGCACTTGGCAGGAATGGCAGCCTATTTGCAATGAACAAGGGCGCACCGGCAAATCGTGAGGAATCAATGAGGTGCCCCTCATTGGCTAAGTGGTTTGTGGAGTTCCATTTTCATTGCTAACCCACTCGGGAGAAGGAGGACACCTATGTATCTCTTATTCGGACCAGCCATGGCGGCCCTTGTTGTCATTGCAGTCATTCAGCTTCGCGATCATTTTGTTGCCTCTCGCTAGGCAGGATCGCTTCACCTACTACGACTAACTTGGTTCTCTCACCGCCCCAGTCTTTGGATGGGTGGATTGAGGCGGAGGTCAGGCATAAAGCCTGGCCTCTTTCTTTTGACGGTTCAGATCGATTTGTTGGTGGAGAGTTACTCCCTCGGCGATAGAGGAGCCGCTTTTGCGGTGAGGACAGTGGAGAGGAAGAGCAGGAGGGCTGATCCGGCGGCGGGGACGATGAGTCCGGCTCGAAGGCTCTGGAATTGAGTTGAGAAGACGCCGGTGAGCCAGGGCAAGGTGGCTCCGCCAAATGAGGCTGTGGCGAAGAGAGCGCCGAGCCGGGCGTGGTTGCCGGTGCGGGCGAGAAGGAAAGAGATGATGAGGGGATAGAGAGGCGCCAAGCTGAGTGCCGCTAGAACGGTAAGGGTGACGATACCGGTGGGGGAAATATGGGCTGTAGCGCAAAGGAGAATCTGGGTGGCGATGAGCAGAAGGAGGCAGAGGCGGTAGAGGGCAGTCTCGCCGAAAACAGACAGGACGGCCGTGACGAGAATGCGGCCGGTGAGTTCTGCCATCCAAAAATAGATGGCGATGGAAGAGGCATGCAGCCCAGGGTTGGTGCGGACGGCGTAACTGGGGAGCCAGCCTCCCAAAGAGTTTTCGACGCCGACGTAGAGGAAGATGCCAGCGCCGAAGACAAACAATGGCAACGGAGGCAGAGGCATGCGTGTGTGGGTTGCGGGTCGCGATGACGACTCGAATTGCTGAGTGGTTGCTGACACGCGCGGGATTGCGATGGAGACGAGGGAGGTGACAGCAAGAATGAACGCCGTTGCGAAGAAGAAACGTTGGTTACCGCCGGTGGAGGAGAGGCGCACCAGTACGGGGCACGCGATGGCACCGAGGCCCCAGGTGACATTGAGCATCGCGATGAGACGCGCGCGCGCGGAGGGAACTGTAGTGCCGGTGATGACGTTGCCGGCGGTTAGGCCAGCTCCGAGGCCGATGCCGACGCAGAAGAGGGCGATGTGGGCGAGGTCAAAGTCGACCCAGGCCATGGCAGCGGATCCGGCGGCGGTGATGGCGGAGCCTAGGAGAATACTGGCGCGTAAATTGCGAGTGGCGAACCACGCTCCGCAGAACTGGCCCGCGAAGCTTGCGGTGAAGAGGGTTCCGGCCTGTGCATCCTGAATATGCCAGCGCTGGATAAGTGAGGGGAGAAGCGGGCCGAGCATCACCGTGGCAACACCGGCGGCGAGAAAATATAGGAAGACCGGGAAGAGCGTGCGAATCGGATTCGCAGATTGAGAACCGGGCGAGGAGGCGGCTGGGTAGTCTGGTTGCAAAGCGCTCCTGTTATTTTTTGTGTCGCGGTTTGACTTTCGCCGGCCGGGGCGGAGAAGACTGGGGCGCGGTCGTCGTCGATTCTCTCACGATCAGCTCGGGTTCAAACCAGACCTCCTGCGGGTATGGTTCGTCCGGCGACTGGACGCGTCTGATGAGTAGTTCGGCTGCGATGGCACCCATTTTGTTGAGGGGTTGCCGTACTGTGGTCAGGCGTGGATAGAAGTACTCTGCGACGATGATGTCGTCGAAGCCGATGACGGAGATGTCGCGGGGACAGTTGAGACCGGCGTCCTGAATGGCACGGATGGCGCCGATGGCGGACGTGTCGTTGAAGCAGAAGATGGCAGTGAAGTCGCGGGTACGTGCGAGGAGGTCGCGCACCGGGGGAAAGCCGAGTTGAGGAGACCAGATGTTTTCTTCGAGATAGATGCAGAGTTCGGGACGAATGATGACGCCGATCTCCTGCGCGATGCCGACGATGGCCTGCCAACGGGTCTCGGAGTCGAGAGAGTAACGCTGGCCCTTCATGAAGGCGATGCGGCGGTGGCCGAGATCGTAGAGACGCTATTCACGCGGCTCCACAGCTCCCCCTGCAGCCGGTACAGTCCATGCCCCGTACCTGCCACCACGGTTCCATCCGAGGCCTGCCCCAGGCTGAATACATCCTGTCCATTCAACCCAGCACTCTTCTGCGACCAGCTCAGCCCGCCGTTATCGCTAACAAAGACCCCGCCCCAGGCCTTGTCGTTCACCACCCCCACATAGATCATCGCCGGCTGTGAAGCATCTCCGATGTACGACGTAATCTGCCGAGCGGAAAATCCATTGTTGGAAGGAAGGAACGAATATCCGCCGTCGTTGCTCGCAAGCACCCCGCCGCGATCCGTCGCCAGCAGCACTCGGTTGGTATTCGTCGGATCGACATACACGTCGTTGACGATGATCTCCGGTCCAGTCGTTCGCAGCCACGTCGTCCCCGAATCGCCCGTACGAAACAGCCCCTCCGTCGTCCCGGCAAAAACAATATTCAGATTCTGAGGATCCTGCATCAACACTCTGGTTCGCCGCGCACTCGAAGGAATTCCCTGCACCTTCTGAAACTTTTCGCCGCCGTTCTGACTCTTGTAGATCCCCGAACACGCGCTCGCGTAAACCACACTCGAATCCTTTGGGTCCACAATGATCGAGAACACATCCGAGTCTTCGATGACTCCCTGCTTAATGCTCGTCCAGTTCTCACCACCGTCCGTCGTCTTCCACGGAAGATGCCACGTCCCCGCATAGATGATCTGCGGATTGGCGGGATCGATCGCGATGGACTCGACCTCATGAATCTCCTGGCTTCCCTCCGGGCTGATCAGTTGCCAATGTTCACCGCCATCGCTCGATCGATAGACGCCCTTCAACGTTCCCGCTACCAGTATTTTCGGATCCGACGGTGCAGCCGTGAGCGCACGGATTGACTGTCCCCGCATATCCGCCGAATTATCCCAGTTCAAACCGCCATCGTGACTAACGTAGAGTCCTCCGTCGGCGCTCCCCAGCACCCAGGCCCCCACCAGAAGGTGCTTTGGGTTCGCACTATCCACCACGATGGAATCCAGCGCCAGGTCATTCCGTTTGCCAACCCAGGCTAGCCGCTTCCAATCGCCACCGCCGTTTTTCGATTCGTACATCCAGCCCGTCAGCGTGCCCAGGTACAAATGCGAACGGTCGCGTGGATCAACAGCAAACGAGCGCGCATCTCCTCCATCAGGCCCAAACGGCAGCCACGTCACTGCATTCAGCCGAAGGCACGTCAGGGCGAAGAGTAGGACAACACCCGGAATGGGGAGCTTGCACAGTCGTTTCAATGATTCGTCCAGTCTGATTCTTATAAGTCTAATTGTTTTCCGGGCGATCGATTTCCGATGCCATCAACACAAAGGCTGACTGGGAATCAACCCAGTCAGCCCGTATGTTTCGCTACGGTTGCTCTTTACTTCTTCTTCTTGGCCGGAGGCGTCCGGGGCTTCGCCGTCACCGCGCTCTCATCCACAGGGGTGAGACCGGTGGTGCTCAGCGTCGCGCCCGACGGAATCTCAGTCGTCGTCACCGTCTGAGCGTTGTCAGAACCGGTGTAGACCGAGATACGGCTGGCGTCGATGCCCTTCTCCGTTACCAGGTAGTCCTTCGTGTTGACGGCACGCTCAGCAGCATAGCTCGCGCCGACTGCCTTCTTCTGTTTCCCTTTCGGGGTCGTCTCGTCAGTGGTTGCATTGCCAACCACGGCCAGCTTGGCAGCCGAATCGCTCTGCAACTTCAGGGCGATATCGTCAAGGCAGGCCTTGGCTTCGTTATCCACACGAGTTGGACGCCTCTTATCGCGCTCGAAACTCGCAGAGCAGAGAGCGCTGGTCGTCGGTGCCGGTGGCGGTGGCGGTGCATTCACTGTGACCGTAGTCGTGCACGACGCGGATTGACCCTTGTCATCAACTACGTTCGCCGTGACTGTAATTGTTCCAGGCGCTGCACCCGCTGTGCTCAGCGTGCCGCTCGGGCCGGTGCCGGAAACAGAGCCAGCCGAAGCGCTGTAGCTATAGGTCAGCGGACGATTCTGCGGACTCATACCGTTCGCGGTAATCGTCGAAGAATCCCCAGGAGCAACCGTTGAAGGATTCGCCGAGCAGGTAATCGTCGGCGGCTCAAACTGCTTGACAGTGTAGGTAGCCGAGCAATCCGCCATCTCGCCGGGCTTCGGCGCCTTATTGCCGGCTTGGACGATATGCCCTTTCGCCGTGTAGGTGCCAGGAGTTGCCGACTTCGTGTCGATATTTGCTGTGGCCGTATTACCCGAAATCGTGCCGCCGTCTGCCGTCCAGGTGTAGGTATAGGCCTTCTTGGGGTTCAGGTTGCCAGGCGTGCCTGTAACCGTGATCGGATCCCCCGGAAATACCGTCGAAGGTGAGGCTGAGCAGGCATATGTGACAGGCGGAGGAGGAATAATGTGGCCGAAATGCGCAACGATACCCGTGCTCAACTCGGCAGCACTCAGGTTCGCGCGTCCGCCCACCACGCCCGGCGTTGGGATCGTCGTCGCAGGGCCGTAGTTGGCATGGATCCAGCGATAGTCTGCCTCAAAGAGTCGCAGTGAAAAGCGGTTATCGAAAAACGGCAGTTGATAGTCCATACCGCCGCCGGCCGTCAGGGTCGGACCCCACTGATAAGGATTGTGGTAAGCGGGATTCTCTGAGTTCGGTCCGCCTAGGTGCCCCGCACCCACCAGTCCATGGCCAAACAGAGTGAAGTTCTGCATCGGCGCGCGGAAGATCGGACCACCCGAAATGCTGTAGAAACCGTCATTTTTGCCGTCCGGATGCACTGAGCCGATAATCTCGCCGCCCACATACTTATTCATGTAATAGGCCACGCTGCCGAGTCCACCCTCATCAATCGAGGAATAGGCAATTCCCTGGGGCTTCAGCTGTCCGTGAGCTCCGAAGTATGAGTACCCGAGAAATACGTCAACTCGCGATGGATTAATCCCGCCAGGGGCGGCTGTACTGGAAGTTTGCGCATTCAGACTTCCCACTCCGAGACCGACTGCACATGCAGCCAGTAAGAACCGGCTAAAATTTTGAAACGGGCGATAAACCATTCGAGTTCCTCCACTCAAATTCCTGCTAAATGTTCGAATCTTGAATTGCAACCAGGGGTCGTTTTCTCTGTTCGATTCCTAACAGCTTACCGCAGTTGCTAACGCATGCGGATAAAAATTACTAAATGGACACTATATTTTCAATACGTTACCCCTCGATAGGGTAAAAATCTCCCGAACAAACTTACACACGTACCCATCCAGTAATCAACCGGTTCTCGAGCCAACCAGGGTTCGGCATCTAAGACAAATTCAATGTCTTCCGCACCGTTCCCCGTTCCTTCTGGATCTTCTCCTGCAAAAGCGTGATCGCATACAGCAATTGCTCCGGACGCGGCGGGCATCCGGGAACGTACACATCGACGGGAATCACCTGATTGACTCCCTGTAGTAGCGCGTAATTATTGAAAACTCCACCGGAAGTGGCGCACGCCCCCATGGAAATCACCCACTTCGGCTCCGGCATCTGCTCATACAGCCGCCGGATCACGGGCGCCATCTTCTGCGAAACGCGCCCCGCAATAATCATCAAATCGCTCTGGCGCGGCGACGGACGAAAGACCTCAGCCCCAAATCGCGCAATGTCATACCGCGATCCCCCCATCGACATCATCTCGATCGCACAGCACGCGAGCCCAAACGTCATTGGCCAAATGGAATTCTTTCGCACCCAATTAATGGCCGCATCCAGCGACGCTAGAACCACGCCCTCCGGTTGCTCATCGCCCCAACTAACCTCATGCAGCTTCTCCTGGTTCTTGCCGAAGCTGTCCAGGCTGCCAAAGATATACCGGTCATTCTTTTGCGGAACTGCAGTCGGACGTCCGCTGCTCGTGTTTTCGTAACCAGCTGTGCTCATCCCTCTACTATAAAACCTGTAAACCTCTCCACAACTGGTAAAAACACCAATGCGCGTTTACTTTCTGGTAAATACCCACCCCGGACCTCGAAGGCAGTAAAAACCCTCGAAAGGCGCTCAGAACACCCTCTCAGCGTGCGTTTTCCTCAATTGCCTCCACCAGAGCCCGCCGCAGCACTCGCTGTTCGCTCTTGTCCAGTTTCCCCCCATTGCGCGTCAGGTAGAACACATCGATCGCCGTCTCCCCTTCCGTATCCACCAGCGCCACTTCAATATTGAAGCCCTTCGCCGCCAGCGTGAGGCTCAGTGCCCGCAGCAACCCCGTCGTATCCTGCGCCACCACCTCCACCAGGGTGCTGTGCGACGAAGCCTCGTCGTCAAAATCCACCCGCGTCACCACTTCCACCAGCGGAGCCTTACGCCGTCCTCGCCGCCGCCCGCTCAACAGCTTCTCCACCGAAACCTCTCCCGTCATCACGTCATGTACGCTCTTCACAAACGCCTCATGCTCTGAAGCATTCATCTCCAGCGTCCGAAACGTATCGGTAAACCGGAACGAATCCACCACCATGCCCTGGCGGTTCGAAAACGCGTCAGCCGTAACGATGTTCATCCCCCACGCCGCCAGTACCCCTGCCATTGTTGCAAAAAGTTGCGGCCGGTCCCGCGTCACCAGCGTCAACTCGCTCACTGTCGGGGAGTAGCGAAACTCCAGTTGCACCGGGTCTTCCGCAAACCGCCTCGCCATCTTGAACTGCGATCGCACCTGCTCCGGCGTCCTCGTCTGCACATACCGCTCCGGAAATCCATCCAGAAATTCCCCGACCTCGGCCTTCTGCCCCGGCAGCAGCGCCACCACACGATGCACCAGTTCGCTCTCCTCCTGCGAACCGAGCCGCTCCTCGTCCACACTGCGATCCAGGTAGTTTGCTGTCGCGATATAAAGCTGCCACAGGTTCTCCGCCTTCCACGGAGTCAGCGCATCCGGATGCACCGCATTGATATCCGCGTACGTAAACAGCGTCAGCATTCGCAGCGCCTCAGGAGTGTGCACCTTCCCAGCAAAGGCCCGCACCGTCTCCTCATCGAAGATGTCTCTCCGCAGCGCAGCCGACATCTCCAGATGATTTGCAATCAAACTCACCACCAGCCCGCTCTCATACGCATCCAGCTCCAGCCGCTCCATCACGCTCTCGGCCATTCGAGCGCTCTCGCGCGTGTGATCACCCGTGCTCCGTCCCTTCCCCGTGTCATGCAACAGTGCCGCCAGATACAGCAGCTCCGGATGCGGCAGCTCCCGCAACACAACCCCAAAGCGCCCCGCCCACTCCCCCATCGTCCCCTTCTGCGGACTCTCCATCCCATGCAGCGTGTCGATCAGCACGAACGTATGTTCATCCACCGTGTACCGGTGGTACGCATCGCGAATCACCAGCGCATCAATCCCATGGAACTCTGGAATCAGCAGCTCCAGCACACCCAGTGCATGCATCGAACGCAACGCGTCTCCTGCATAAAGACCCGTTAACACGCCCCGCAGATGATGCCACAGCGCCGGCCCCTCCTCCAGGTGCGCCGACAGCAGCGGCAGCCCTTCCGACAACCGCTCCTCCGCGTCCCCACCCAGCCTGCATCCCGTCTGCGCCATCGTCGCAAAAACCTGCAGGACCACATCCGGGTCCTGCGCTGGCTCGTGCCCAAACTCTCCCACTGCGTCCAGCATGACGCGACCGCGCTCCACCCGAAACCCATGCCGCGGAGCCTCGGCCTTCCGGTCCCGCTTCAAACCCAACTGCTTCCCAGAAGCCTTCCCCGCCGGAGCCTCATCAAGCATCTGCTTCACCCGCCGCTCCACACTCCGCGCATGGCGAAAATAGACTCGCATCCAGTAGGCCGCATCCGCCTTCTTCGGCTTGCGCCCGGTGACCCCCACCATCGTCTCGGCCGCGGCGTCCTGCGCCTGCCAGTCCAGCGTATTGTCGTCGCGGTCATGCCGATAGTGCAGAAAACACCTCACCAACCACAGAAACTCCACCGCCTTGCGAAACTCGTTGCCCTCTTCAGCCGAAACAGCTCCGCCCGCAAGCTGCTCGCCCTTCTTCTGAGACTGCGCTGCCACTCCCTGCAGCTTCGTCATCCATCCGCACACATGCACGTCCCGCAACCCGCCAGGACAGTCCTTGATATTCGGCTCCAGATGAAACAGCGTATCCCCGTACTTCGCATGCCGAGACCGCGTGATCTCCAGCAGCCGGCTCATCAACCCTTTATTCTCCTTTTGCAACAACTTCGGCACATACTGCCCAGCCAGCTTGTCGTACAGCGCAGCATCTCCCACCACCAGCCGGTGATCCATCAGCGAAAACACCCACTCGGCATTTTCTGGATCGTAGCGCTCACACTCCGCCAGCTTCCGCGTCACTGGAGACACCCGCATTCCGCAGTCCCACATCTCCTGGTTCACCCGCCGAATCGCATCCTTCACGTCCTTCTCGGCCAGCCGCCCATCCAGCAGAAAAAGCAGATCCACATCCGAGTACGGAAACAACTCCCGCCGCCCATACCCACCCACCGCCACCAGCGCAATGCCCACACCCAGGCGCGGATCACTCGCCACCACCTGCCCCCAAAGAGCACTCACCAACTCATCAACAGCCGCCGCCCTTGCAGCGATCGTCACTGCACCTGAAGCACCACCCGCCTCAAACGCACCACGAATCGCCAGCATTATTCGCTGGTACTGTCCGCGCATCCCGCCGCTTATGGATTCGTTTGCTGGCATAGCAGATAATGCGTGACGAATCGATGCTTTGCTTCTAGGTAGCCCAAGGCTTTAGCCTTGGGTCTCTCAACCTTCCACAAGAGCGGGCTTCAGCCCCTGGGGTATGACTTCTTCTCTCACACTGCCGGCTAGTCCAAATAGAGAGTTCTGTTTCGTGCTGAATGGCAACTCTGGCACACCACTCCCACATTTGGGACATTTGCGTTCGAAGATATCAATGCCGTTTGGCGCCGTAGACTTCGCCACATTTTGAGCAGCCAATCTGGTAAACCTTTTGCCCATGATCGTTATCTGGAGCACCGGTATTACGGATCACAACTTGACCGTTGCGATTTACAAAGCCAGGTTTCGTTGAGGGAGCTTCTGTCATAGACCTTTCACAGCGCAATCTCCCCACGCTCATCATTCCGAATCCGTATCGCCTCATCGATCTTCGACACAAAGATCTTCCCATCCCCAATCGCCCCGGTCCGAGCCGCAGTCGTAATTGCCAGAATCGCCTTATCCAGCATCGCATCGGCCACCACAACCTCCAGCTTCACCTTCGGCAGCAGATCAATCGAGTACTCCCGCCCCCGGTAAAACTCCGTGTGCCCCTTCTGTCGCCCATGTCCTCGCGCCTCGGTGATCGTCATCCCCTCCACGCCAATCTCCACCAGTGCATCCTTCACTGCGTCCAGCTTCGACGGCTGAATCACCGCTTCAATCTTCTGCATATCCGTATCGTCCTCTCAACCTCATCGGCTTTTCGCAAAATTAGTGCGCCCAATCGTACCCTTCTTCGCCGTGCTGCGAAAGATCCAATCCCTCGCGCTCATCGTCCTCGCTAACCCTAAGCCCAACGAGCTTATCCACGATGAATAAAATAATCAGCGTACCCACAATCGAAAGACTCCACGCAATCGCCACTCCAACCGACTGGTTCAGCAACTGGTGCGCATTCCCCTCCAGCACGCCCGTCGGCAACGGATTGCCCGCGTTGTCCTTGCCAAAGATCGGATTGATCACGCTATTGGCAAAGATGCCCGTCAGAATCGCTCCCATCGTCCCGCCCGCGCCATGCACGCCGAACGCATCGAGCGAATCGTCGTACCCAAACGCAGCCTTCACCTTCACAACCATGAAGTAGCAGCCAACGCCGGCAATCAGCCCAATCCAAAGCGCAGACATCGGCGTCACAAAGCCAGCCGCCGGTGTAATCGCCACCAGCCCCGCCACGCAGCCCGAAATCGCACCCAAAGCCGATGGCTTACCCTGACGAATCCACTCCGCCACGCTCCAGCCAATCGCCGCCGCTGCCGCGCCAAAGTGCGTCGCCACAAACGCCGAAGTAGCCAGCGTCCCGGAGCTCAGCGCCGAACCGGCATTGAACCCAAACCAACCCACCCACAACAAACAAGCCCCGATAAAACTCAGTACCACTGAGTGCGGAGGCATCGGCACCTTCGGATACCCCAGTCTCTTGCCCAGGTACAACGCCGTAATCAGCGCTGACACCCCCGACGTCACATGGACTACCGTCCCGCCGGCAAAATCGAGAGTCGGAAACCGCCCGCCCAGCGAAGCATTCAGCAACCCACCCTTACCCCAAACCATATGCGCCATCGGGCTATACACAAACAGCGCCCACAGCACCATGAACACCAGCATCGCCGAAAACTTCATCCGCTCCGCAAATGCACCAGTAATCAGCGCCGGAGTAATAATCGCAAACATCAGTTGATACACCATGAACGTCTGCAGCGGAATCGTCGCCGCATACTTCGGGTCCGGCGCCAGCCCCACACCCTTCAAAAACACATTGTGCAACCCGCCAATAAACGCATTTCCTTCACCAAACGCCAGCGAGTAAGTGACGAACGCCCACAGCACCGTAATCACAGCCATCATCGCGAAGGTCTGCATCATCGTGCCCAGAATATTTTTCTTCCGCACCAACCCGCCGTAGAACAACGCCAGCCCCGGCCCGCTCATCATCAGCACCAGAGCCGCCGAAACCAGCATCCAGGCGTTATCCCCCGCCGTCTGTGCCGCCGCAATCGCCACAGCATTATCTGCATTCTGCTTCTCCAGCGCAGCAATCCTGTCAGTCTGGCTTATTCCAGCGGTGGACGCAGCAGACGCCCCTGTCTGCGCCATCACTCGCGATCCGCCAACCACCGATCCGCCTACGATCAGCACAAACAGAAGAGACAGAAACACCTTCGCCACTGAAAGACGCATGGTCCAATCACCCGTTTCAAAATTAGTAATAAAGAAGTAACAAAATAAGAATTAAGACAGGAGAGCCCGCGATCTCGACCGACCCGCGACCTCCAACTCACATCTTTGCAAATTCAGCAGGCGAGGCACCTCTGCATCGCCCCCGATTCGCTTACTCTACACAAGGGAGAGCGCAACACAAAGCGAGAAATTCATCCCCCGGCATCGTCACCTCAAAGAAAGGCAGTTCCCCTATGTCCAAAGCCACTCTCTACAGTTGGGACAACATCGAAAACGAGCAGCTCAATCCGCTCCTCTCCCGCAAATTTGTAACCGGCGAGCAGTCCATGTTTGCCCGCGTCGTCCTCGCGAAAGGCTGCGTCGTCCCTCGCCACTCCCACCCCAACGAGCAGATCACCTTCATCACCGAAGGCGCCCTTCGCTTCGACTTCGACGACGGCACCTCTCACACCGTCCACGCCGGCGAGGTCCTCGTCATCCCCGGCAATCTTCCACACTCCGCCACCGCCGAAGAAGATTGCGTCGACTTCGATCTCTTCGCCCCACCCCGCCAGGACTGGATCAACAAAGACGACAGCTACCTCCGCAAATAGTCACTTCGTGACACGTATACCGGACTTGACACGGTAATCGGCATCGGTCCTCCCGCTGGTCGGAATCAACAAGCCGAGCAACGCGAGGCCCGTCGCCGCCAACCCAACCGAGACCGGTACACACGTCACGAAGTGACCGCCTCGCGCGCCGATACCAATACCCCGCATTCCCCAGATCCCCCTCCTTGCGATGCAGGTAAGCATGCACCCAGGCCCCATCCGCGCCCACAACATCCTGCGCCACCTCATGCGCCTCACCCAATCACCCTTCGCATCCCACCACAACGCAAGCAGTGAGCCGGACAAACCACTCCCATCCGCAGCTTTGAACTCCTCAATTGTCATTCCACCCCCCACTCCAATCTGTGTCATCTGTGAAGATCCGTGTTAAGCCTTTCCACCTTACTGTGCCGGAGCCATATACCCCCGTTCCCTCATCCACTTCGCCAGCAGATCCGGCCAGTCACTCAACTGCGGATTCGCCGCCGCCAACCCAGCCCCATGCGCGCCATGCTGAAAGATGTGCATCTCCGCCGGCACGCCAGCCTTCACCAGCGCCGAATAAAACATCACGCTATTCATCACCGGCACAGTCTTGTCATCAGTCGTCGTAAAGACAAAAGTCGGTGGCGTATCCTTCGTCACCTGCGTCTCCGCCGACAACTCATCCACCAAAGAAGGATCAGGCATGTCCCCCAACAGATTCTTCAACGAACCACGATGCAGCTCCGGTTCCTCGAACGTAATCACCGGATACGCCAGCACCAGAAAATCCGGCCTGCTTCCCTGTCGCTCCACCAAGTCGTTCGCATCCAAGCCGCTCGCATCCGCCTTCCCCCAATCGAACTTCGTCCCCGCAGTAGCCGTCAGATGCCCGCCCGCCGAAAACCCCAACATCCCAATATGGTCCGTCGCCACGCCATACTCCGCCGCATTCGCCCTCACCATCCGGATCGCCCTCTGCGCATCCCCAATCTCCACCGGATGGTGATACTTCGGCCCCAGTCGGTACTGCAGCACAAACGCCGCCACCCCACGCTCGTTCAGCCACCGCGCCACCGCGAACCCCTCCTTCTCCATCGACAGATGCGTATACGAGCCGCCCGGAGCCACCACCACACCCGTCTTCGTAGCATTCGCGGCCACCGGCAAAAACACCGTCAGCGTAGGCTTATCCTCATCCGCATCCCCCAAAGCCCCCGGCGCCCCGGAAGGCCACAACAGCATCGTCTTCCCAGCCCCACCCTGCGAAACCGCAGAAGCGGTAGACGGCGGTGCCGCAGCAGCGGGAGCGGCCGCTACCTGCCCAAACCCCACCCCACCAACCACCATCGCCACCACAACTCCGAAACAAATCTTCTTCACCAATCCTCCAATCCCCTGCGCCCTAAACGCAGCAATGGTAGCAAAGACTCGGATGCCATTTTCTTTCGCCATTTTTCTCTGCAAAGAAACAAAGCAAACCAACCAAACGTCACTTACACTCAGATTCATCCACAATTCAAAGAGGCTCACTCCATGATCTTCCCGCAGCGCAGTCGTCGTGCATCGTTCGTCTTGTCAACGATGGCGGCCGTCTTAATTCCTTCACTCAACGCATTCGCCCAAGAGAAACCCGAAGAAAAACCTGCCGCCGCTCCTGCCCGCGCCGAAGCCGCTCCTCGCACCCCCGCCACTCCCGACTCCACCACGGAAGGCTCCGTCAACGTCAGCGGCCAGACCATCGCCTACAGAGCCATCGCTGGCACCATCACCGTCGGCGGCACCGACCCGCAGGACGCCACCCTCGGCTTCGACGGCAAGCCTCTTCCCGACGCCAACATCCATCTCCCTGAACACGCCGAAGATGCACCGCCCACCGCGCGCATGTTTTACGTCGCCTACTTCAAGAAGGACGCCCCCGCTGCCTCGCGCCCCATCGTCTTCGCCTACAACGGCGGCCCCGGCTCGCCTACCATGTGGCTGCACATGGGCACCTTTGGCCCCAAGCGCATCGTCACCCCTGACACTCAGCATCAGGAAGGCGCACCCTACACCATCGTCAACAACGAATACTCGCTCCTCGACGTCGCCGACATAGTCTTCATCGACGCACCCGGCACCGGCCTCAGCCGCACCTTTGGCAAGAATAAAGGCGAAGCCTTCTACGGAGTCGACCCCGACGGCCACGCCTTCGAGCGCTTCATCCGCCGCTTCCTCTCCAAGTACGACCGCTGGAACTCGCCCAAGTATCTCTTCGGCGAAAGCTACGGCACTCCACGCTCCGCCGTCCTCGCCGCCGATCTTCGCAGCGTCGACCTCAACGGCATCATCCTCCTCTCGCAGATCCTCTCCTTCGACAACAGCGTCGACGGCCCCACCAACAACCCCGGCGTCGATCAGGCCTACGCACTCGCCCTGCCCACCTTCGCCGCCACCGCCTGGTATCACCACAAGCTGCCCACTCAGCCGCCAGCCCTCAAGCCATTCCTCGAAGAGGTGCAGAAGTTCGCCCTCGGCGACTACATGACCGCCCTCCTTCAAGGCTCTGACCTTTCCGAAGCACAGCGCCAGGCCGTAGCAGAAAAACTCCACAGCTACACCGGCCTTCCCGTCGACTACCTCCTCCGCGCCGACCTCCGCGTCACCGGCGGCGAGTTCTCCGAAGAGCTCAAGCTCAACGAAGGCATGACCACCGGCCGTCTCGACTCACGCTACGAAGGTCCCGAAGTCGATCCCATGTCCGCAACCTCCAGCTACGATCCCCAGAGCGACGCCATCACCTCTCCCTGGAACACCGCCATCAACCAATACCTGCACAACGATCTCAAGTACGCCACCCAGGCCACCTACTTGATGAACGCGCGCCAGGGCGGCGAATTCAACTGGAACATGAACCATCAGCCTCCCGGGCGCGGCTTCCCCGGCGCAGGCGGCGGCTCCTCCGAAACCGGTGCCAACGTCATGCCCGACCTCGCCTACCGCATGAAGATGAATCCGAAGATGAAGGTCATGCTCGCCGGCGGCTACTACGATCTCGCCACCCCTTACTTCGAGGGCGTCTACGAGATGCATCACCTGCCCATGCCGCACAACCTGCAATCCAACATCAGCTACCACTACTACGAAGCCGGCCACATGATCTACGTCAAAGACGACGTCCTCAAACAATTCAAATCCGACGTAGCCAACTTCATCAAATCCACCGAATCCGGCAAATAACTAACCCACGCAACAGCACAAATGCCGGGCATCTAGCCTGGCATTTGTGCGTTAATAACTTCGACTGCTCCGAAATACTCTGCCGCGCGACAACCCGTGCTGGCTGCTTGGACGAACCCATTGGCACCAGCATAGGCACACGCCGCCGATACTCCGCATAGTCTCCGAGAGACTGAACCAGGTCATGCTCCTCGAACTGAATCGCAATCAATATGTAAGCAGTGGTTGCGATAGCAAAGACCAGCTGTGCCGCCGTCATCACCGGAGTCGACCAGAACATCGCTGCAGGTTGCAATTCAAAATCACCGCAACTTTTGAGACAACGGCGATTTCGACTCGGAATTAATTACTTTCGGAACAGTGACGTTCACGAAAATGTCAACCACATGTAAAAAGCTTGCAAAATATACCGGGTAGCAAAAAGGCCCGCACAAGAACGCAACAACACTCATCAGCATCTCTATTCCTTCTCCTTACAGTCGCTTGTGGGTTGCAATGTTTAACCAGTGGACGCACGGCTCCACGTATTTCCCATTAACTGCTCCAACAGCAAGCCCCGTCCTTCGGCACGACTGACTTTTTTCTGCTATTTTTCTGAGAACGTGAACTCAGACCTGGCGAATAACGTCTATGAGTTCGGCCCCTTCCAGTTGGAGCTGTCCGAGCACCGGCTAATGAGCGAGGGCCGCACGATTCCCCTCACCGGCAAAGCATTCGACACGTTACGTGTTCTGCTGGAACGGCACGGAAAGCTTGTCCCCAAACATGAATTGATGAACGCCGTCTGGCCCGAAAGCAGCGTCGAGGAAAACAACCTCGATCGCAACATCTCCGCACTCCGGAAAGTCCTTGGAGAGCAGGCCCCCGGCATCTTGTTCATCGAAACTGTCCCGCGCATCGGATATCGCTTCGTCGCGCCCGTCACCAAAATTCCTATGAACGCGATGGCTCGACGCGCCGGAGACCGTGAGCCCGATCTCCCATCCCGTCAGGAAATTCGCTTCTGCGTCACACCAGACAACGTGCGCCTCGCCTATGCCACCGTCGGCCCCGGTTATCCGCTCGTTAAAGCAGCCGATTGTTTCAATCATCTCGACTTCGAGTGGGAAAGCCCTATCTGGCGCCACTGGGTCAGAGATCTTGCCAAAGATCGAAGCATTCTCCGTTACGACTTACGCGGCAGCGGCCTCTCCCAATGGGACGTCGAGGACCTCTCCTTCGAATCCTGGGTGCAGGATCTGGAAACCGTCGTTGATGCAGCTGGCCTGGAAAGATTCGACCTCATGGGCCACTCCCAGGGCGGAGCCGTAGCCATCTCTTATGCAGCACGCCATCCCGAACGGGTCAGCCACTTGATTCTGTGTGGGGGGTATTCGCGAGGAGTCGACTACCGCGGCAACCCCGAAGCAGCAGAGGCACGCCGCGCACTCGAGACTCTAGTCGAACTCAACTGGGGCAAAGTCAATCCCTCGTTCTTTCAACTTGTCACCGACTTGTATATCCCCGAAAGAGCCACAGCGGAGGAACATTGCTGGTTCAAAGATCTGCAGCTCATCTCTTGCTCAACCGCGAACCTCGTCAAGGTCATGCGCACATGCGATCAAATCAACGTGCGTCACCTTCTCCCCTCGATCTCCGCCCCAACCATAGTCTTTCACAGCGATGGCGACCGCATTGCTCCTCCCGAGGAAGGCCGGATCATGGCCGCAGAGATCCCAGGTGCCAGATTCGTGCCATTGGCGAGCGCCAATCACACGCTCCTCGCCGATGAACCGGCCTGGAAAATATTCCGCGACGAGCTTGCGTCATTTCTCCGTTCAGAGTCCCGCACTTCTCAAAAACCATTGCCCGCTGAGTTCCACACCGCAGTTCCCGCCTTCATCGAATCCACGAACGTCGGCAAATGAGAAAGACAATCTCTCCGCAACTCAGAAAGGCAGCGCCATCGCATCCGGCCTTTCTGCTTCCACGGAACCCTTCCGAACCGGTTCCTTCGGAACTGACTCCTCAACTCGAAGATCATCCACTTCAACTGGATGAACCACACTGAGATTCATCAGAATCTCGCTCAGGTTCTGCTTCATCAACGACACCTGCGCCCGTATGTCGCGAAGCATCGAATTCCGGTCGTTCATCTCATCGATGCTTAACATCCGCAGATGAGAAAATTCGCCCATCGCCGCCTCAGAATTTGGCCTCTGACTCCCGGCACTCGCGCCCCCTTCGATATACCCTTCACGCCTCCACTTCTCGATCAACTCCTCCTTGCGACTCACACGATGGTCCGGCGCATCCGAGTTCAAATACTTCCACACCACCTCTGGATACTCGCTTACGATTCGCTCCTCTGCACGCGGCGGCCGCCCAAAGAATGCGGCCAGCATCCGAGGAGACTCCTCAAGCGTCTGCCGCCCCCCAGCCTGCTTCCGAAGCCCCACAATCGACAACGCAACCGATGCCCCACCACCCGCAATCCCAATCGCATTCCCGATATTCGCCGTGCTCGATTTGAACTGCAGGGCTGAACTCATCACTCCCGACGCACCACTCGTCACAAACGATGCAATGTTGATCAAGTTCTGCGCATGGTCACGCTTCTCCTCCAGACCCGCCCGAACTGACTTGTTCTGCTCTATCTCGTAGTCGATTACGGCATCGACACCGTCAATCGCCAGCGACGCGCCCAGAACACGCTCCGTAATCTGCTGTCGAACCAACAGCGCTTTGACGGCACCGGCAGAATCGAGGCCACGACCACTCGAAGCCCCGTCCAACAACTTCGCAACTCCAATATTCTGCGCAACCTGGCGCGCCTCCGCAGAGAGAAGCCCCGTCCCCACCCTACTCTGCTCGCCCTGCGCAAGAACCACGCCGCTCCATCCCACCGACAGACCCAGGACTAAACACAGTAGCCTTGAGGATCTCGATTCACTGGCCATAAACGCTCCCTTTGTTCATTTGCACGACTACCTCGGTCAACTGATGTCTACCATACGTGCAAACAACTGGCCCACAACACACGCTTAATTTTCCCTTCGAGAACTTTTTTTGCATTTCCTAAAGAAAAAGGCCGGAGCGCTAAGCCCCGGCCATTTCGATTTTAGCGTTCAACCTACTTCGCAGCCGCCTGACTACCAATCCACCGAGTCACACGAGCATCCAGAACATTCAGAGGGAGCGCCCCTCCGCTCAGAACCTCATCATGAAACGTCTTCAGATCGAACTTCGGCGCCAACTCCTTCTTAGCCCGCTCCCTCAGCTCACGAATCTTCAACTGCCCCAGCTTGTAGCTGCAAGCCTGCCCCGGACCCGAGATATACCGGTCAGTCTCTGACTGAATCGTCGGCTCATCGATCGCATGCGAAGCCCGCATGTACTCGATAACCTTGTCGCGGCTCCAGCCTTCGTCATGAATCCCCGTGTCAACCACAAGCCGCACCGCACGAAACAACTCCGAACGCAGCCGCCTTCGCATACTTCACCTGCTGGGTCACCCGATAGACCAGCAGCACCGCCCTACCCAGTTCAATATCATCCAGCGTATGACCGTCGGTCTTGTAGCCGGTAATTGTTCCATCGTCAGTTACATATTTATCCACGGCAGTTTTGATGTACTTGAAATCCTGACCATCCGCAGTCGAATGCCACTCCGCCGCCATCCCATCCAGCAGTACACCCTCCTCATATCCCCACGACCCCGGATGCACTGTCGTCAGCACCGCTCCCGTCGGCCACATCTTGATCACCGTAGCCGCCATCGTCCGCGAAGGAGAGTTCTCCGCAATCGCTCCCTGCGCCAAACCCACCCGAATAGCCAACCCAAACACCACTAAAGCCGCAAACCGATTCATTCCACGAGCCTCAAACCCGAAAAATAGATACGCCCACCAGCATAATCTCCACTTGGGGCAAAACC
>Ga0206911_1026_pt1 | contig 20313 bp, 15 predicted proteins | sample Alteio_BWOrgHeat_74_FD_152956 | JGI IMG/M metagenome (GOLD analysis project Ga0206911, IMG submission 152956) | Enriched cells from forest soil in Barre Woods Harvard Forest LTER site, Petersham, Massachusetts, United States -... | ecosystem: Environmental > Terrestrial > Soil > Temperate forest >...
TTGTTAATTGCGTGTGATATAGATAAATTAATTGAAAAAAGTCCAAAATATATTAAAACAAAAAATGTGGGTTTATTTGCATCGACACTACAAAAATTAATGCGTAGGGGAAGAGGATGTGCAAAAGTTATGGAGGAGACATTAAGACATCTCTGGAAGTCAAATGGATATAACTTACCTGATCAACAATTTCTTCGAGTTTCAGCATGCAGACAATTAGTATGGCGATTATTTATTACAACAATTGAAGATGTTGAACCGTTTATAACTGATAAAAACAGTGAATATCTTTCTATGATGGATATTGCATGTTTGTCTGTTCTTGCCAATATTTATCCGGATATACAGTTTACGGAACCAGTATTTGACAAAATATTATATACAGCTTTACTAATTCAAAATAATGATAAACCAGGAAGTAAATGGGATCTTTTGAAAAATAGGGAATCTATTGATAATGATATTCGTTACATAGCCACAAAAGATCCGTTATTAAAAGCATTTAAAATGTTGGTATTTTACATGCCCTCCAGACAATTTGATCAAGAGTTATTAACAAAAAGTTTTAATTATATTAATAAAGGTTTTTATACACCAAAATTTTTGAATAATGTCCCAATAAATGAATTACTAGCACATGGAAATAAAAAAGAAGGACAAGAGGGGTTGAGAAGTGGATTAGATGCCCATCCATATCCAAATTTAATTTTATTATTTCAGGCATCACTTCCATTTATTCCACATGATGATCGCCATACAACAAAAGGGTTAGCAGGATTTATTTGGAATTATTCATCTGCAATTAATGTACGAGAGAGTCCAATAGAATTTCCTGATGATGAATCTAAGATAATGAAAAATATATTATCAGAAATACAAAATGATTTACTGAATGGGAATTCTTATAAAAAGGAGATTGATAAATTAACAAATAAAATTAATAAATATACCGAATCAAATAAATATAACGGGAAACACGATAACGCAAATGAACTTGTGTCGCGTACAGGATTTTTATTATTATTTGGACAGAAATTGCCAATTACTGTAAAAGGGAAAAGATATGATATTGTCGTAGCTGGCACACCTGAAATGCCATGTAAAGTCAAAACTGGTAATAAAACTACATCGGAATATTTAGAAGGTGATGCACGATATAATGGTGAAGTGGCTTATGTAGATCATTTAAACAATAATAAAATAATAATTGACTGCCCGCCACCACCAATTGGTTTTAATTGGATATGGAATGATAAGAAGAAAATACAAATAAATGCCAAGATAATCAAAACCAATAAAAATAAATTAACAAATGACATATTATTTTATGCAGATGAGCATGAGTTGAAACCTTTTGATGCATCAACTATTTTAATTCCATTACCAAGGATCAGTATTATAAAATCAATACCAGATGACATAGAGAAAATTATCAGTCAAATGCTATATGTCTCTGACAAATTTGGAATGGACAATTATATGTTGAATTTAGCAAGTAAAAATATCAAAGGATTACCATTATATGATTGGTATAAGATTGCCAGAAAGTCACCCATTCCAAATTCTGTATGGAAATCGGTTTATGTAAAAATACAAAACAATTATAATAATGAGGTTCATATCGGTCCAGTAGACTCTGGAGGAGGCAAAGTACAGCTGTCGATTGATTACATGTACGAGGGTGTTATGTGGAGGTTATTTAATTTATTGTCAATGATTTACCCCAATACTGTGATGAATTCGAATGCCGTTAAGAGTTTGAAATTTAAGATAAATAATAATACATCTGAATATTTGGATTTGATTGATAACTTGAACAAATTGTCTTATGTTAAATCAGAGGAGAAAATCGTTGGAAAATTACCTAAAGTTCAACTTATAACAACATTGTGGGAACACCAGCAGAGAGCATCAGATCGGATTTTGCATGGTATGACCGTTCTAGGGGTTCGCGGATATGCTAATGCAAGTGGAGTTGGGGCTGGAAAAAGTTTGGCTTCACTGTCTGTAATAGTAGGAACATATAATTATAATATGAAAACTAATAATTCTAGTTCATCGGGATTTTTGATATTAGTTCCTACAACATATTTATATAAAACATGGGTTGAGGAAATAACTAAACATACGAAAGGATTTGAGATAATAATTCAGAATGCAAATGGTTCATTTTCAAATTATCCTGAATCTGATGTTCCAATTATTATCAAACACAACACAATTTTAGTATCAACGCTTGGTCGTACCAGAGAACATCCACATTCAAATTCATGGGTATTAGTTATAATTGATGAGGCGCTTAGCATTCAAAATAAGTCATCGAAACATACAGAGGAAGCATTAAAACAAATAGTAACGTCACAATATGGTTGTATATTATTATCTGCAACATTTTTTCGATCACGTTTTGACAAATTATTTTATATGTTAAAAATGTTAAATACAGGATTACCAGAAAATAAAAGTTATTTAGATACCATTTTATTAGAATCTATTGTATCAGATATACCATTAAAAACAAGAAATTGGACAAGCACACAGCACCCATTTTATCTTACAAAAGAATTACAAAAAGAATATGATCAAATATTAAAACAAAATTTATCATCCGAAAAATTATTTTCAAAATTACAATCATATTTATTCAATAATTTTGATTATGTTAGTGCATTCGCCGATCTTATTAAAAAATCTGAAAAAAATGGTCATAGATGTTTAATTTATGCAAAAAGCAGGGAGGAAGCCGATTTATTAGCTGAAAATATTAAAAACGTATCAAGATTTCCTGATATTTCTGGAACTCATCTTTCAATTTCTACAACAGAAGGAACATATGGTTTAAATAATTTAATTTATTTAGATACTATAATTTCTAGACCACCGAGTCCAGATATTTTACCACAACAGAAAGGAAGATTGGATCGACCCGGACAAAAAAATGATGAATTGTTTATTAAATTCTTGTATGTCAAAAATAGTGTAGATGATGCATCTATTTTCAGATTAGAATTAGCAAATAATTTTCGAAACCATTATATTCTTCCAATCAGTGATTTTTATGAAATTGCTGTGGGGAAAAAGAAGAAAGAAGATATACAATATGGTGGAAAAATTAATTATTATAAAAAATATATAAAATATAAAATTAAAATTAATTTATTTTTGGAAAATATATATAATGGATTTAAAGAAATAACTATTTAATTGTTTTAATGATAGAACATAAATTTATCGACAATATCGAACATAAATTTTGTGGAAACTGTAATTTATGGAAAGAATTGGATGAATTTGGTAATCATAAAGATAGAAATGATGGGAAAAAATCTTATTGTACTACATGCTATGATTCTATGAAAATAAAATGTGAGATCGAGGGTTGTGATAGACTTATTAGACCATCTGACTATTATTGTAAAAAACACGATCCGAGAAGATGTAATGTTTTAAATTGCACAAACAAAACTTATGGGAAAAAAAATGGTTTATGTGATGCACATGATCCTGCACAAATTTGTATATTTAATGATTGTGATACACCTAAATCTAAAGGATATGGTGATTTTTGTAGAAAACATGCAATTAAAAAGTATTGTATTACCGAAAATTGTAATAAAATACAAACACAAGGAGAAATGTGCGCTCAACATTTCTGTGAAGGAAATATAGAGAGAATTGCATTATATTTAATAAGTTCACTTAAAAGGGTCGATACACTTATGTCAAATGGAAATAGGGAAAATGGATCAAAAATATCAAAAAAAAGACTTGTTCCGAGAACTAATAATTTAGTTGCTATTGATATTATTAATTTATATCAAAAATCAAATAAATGTCATTGGTGTGAGTGTATTTTAATTTTGTCGATCGGGGGTGAATTTAATCTTGACAAAATATCTGTAGATCGTGTTAATAGTGATATTGGTCATATGTCTACTAATATTGTTTTGAGTTGTCTTTTTTGTAATTATGCCAAAAACAATACTAATGAAAAGTTATGGTTAGAAATAATTGATATATTGAAAGGAAAAAATAATATTATTGATTTTTCAAAACATGAATTTAGAATAAATATATCAAAATATTGTCATAATTATAAAGAAATTACAGGATCATGGGTTAGAGACCAATTACAAAATAGCAATTGGAAGTGTAGTTTATCGGGACTTCCCTTGTATTCAGCAATGCAAAATAAATTTCCGTGGCAAATCTCAGTTGATCGTATTGATAATAATGGTGATCATACAACAAATAATTGTCAGTTAGTTACTTCATTTATTAATTATGGTAAAAATCAAATGTCAAATGATGAATTTAAAAAATATTTTAAAAATAAATTTCCAAATATTAAAATTGATAAAGTGATATACCCGTATAAGTTTGTTACTGAATTTGGTTATGGTAATAATTATCCGACAAATTATATATTTTTTGATTTTAAAACTGGTGGAAAAACAAAAGATATTATTCAATTGAGTTACATAGTTTATAATAAAAATATGCAATTACTAAAATTATTTAATAAATATATTAAATCAAAAAGAGCTATCCAAATAACTAATAATAATAAATATTACGTTAACGGAATTGAAATTCAAAAATTATTAGAATCAGGAAGCGATTTTCTTTATGTATTAACTGAATTTGCAAATGATGTTGGTGACGCAAAATATATTATATGTAATGATGAGCTAAGCATTGGTGTTATCAAATATAATTTAAATATATTAAAATCTATCAAACATGATCCATTTATAGAAAAATCGATTGAAAGTATATCATCGCTCGGCAAACATTTGCACAAAACACATAAACTATCCCAATTATACTATAAATTATTCAATACACCCGTTGATGATATGAATGATGCAATGGTAACTACTAAAATGTGTTGTGAGTGTTATTTTGCATTAAATAATATTCATTTGGATAAAAAACAAAAACTGATAAATTTATATGTTTTTGATATATACAATGTTAATGATCATTCTATTGTATTAAATAATAAATTAAAATTAATTAATCAAAATATTGGATTAAACGTTATTCCCAATTAAATGTAAGATTTGGATCTTTACATTGACTCACTAATTTTATGTGTTTTTCATTTTCTTCCATTAATTTTTTCTTTTTTTTTGTCTCATCAGATAGGATTTTATCTAGTATTTCCTCATAAGACATATTTTTTTTATCTTGTTTTTCATGGTGTGATAAGTCAATATTTTCAAATGTAAAATTATCATTAAATTTTTTTTTAAGTTGTACTATCTTTTCTTTTCCAAGTTCCTCCTCAAGAAAAGATAACCATTCCTGTTGTTCATCAGATATTGCATACTTTTTTCCATTCTTAAATACTTCTTTTGTAATTATTTGAACTTCATCATGTTCCTCATAACAACTAATTATTGTAAATGTAAACACAGTATCAGGATATTGAATTGATAATTTTCCCATGAATATTAAATAGATGTCAGACCAACCATTAAAATCATTCAAATCATCTAGATTGTCCTCATTAGAAAAAAACAATGAGCTGACATCTGATTTTATTTCTTTCACTATGGTTTTTTCGCTTGCCTTTTTTCCCCAATTTTCCAATTGTTTTTTATAATAAGTTCTATAATTTTCATAAAGAATTTTTTCTGATGCATATAAAATTGCTTCTCGTGTTTGTGGACCATCATATGATGCTTGACACATTTCATTTCGTGGAGACATTTAATATTTAATTTAAAAATAGATAAATTGTAATATTATTTATTTTCAAATTTTTTTAAATATATATAACATATGAATTATTTTGCCGTTGTTCCGTTGATTGTACTATTAATTATATCGTGCGTTATGTTCTTTGGTGATACATGTTATGAATTTTTTTCAGAAAATTGTTTACCAAAATGTGTAAATGCACATAGCCAAACAGGAGAAAATTATGTTTGGTTAAATGTATTAGGTTATGGAAATGTAATAAAGGTCGAATTTGAAGAACCAGTTGGGTCAAACAATTGGACATTATATACTGATAAATGGTGGGAAACCCATTGCAAAGTGGTCGACCATTCACCTGAAAAATTAGTTGAATCACACGTAAATGCATTTATCGGTCCAAATAGATTTGCAAGATTAAGATACACTTTTCAAAATGGAAAAATAATGGAGCCTACACAAGAATTTTATGAATTGGAGGCTAAGTATTTCAAAAATCAGAATTTATGCAAAAATTAAAAATTGAACTATTTTATATATTGCAATGGGTTATATAATAATTTATAATACCAATTATGTTTTTCTCAAAGTTTTTTTCAAAAGTCAGACCACAATTATTTAGACATGTAAATGTAATTCGGTTCGCACCCAAAATAAATGTATTTCGAAATTTATCATATACAACAAAACCTGTCCAAAACAAACAAATTGTATCGAAATTCTTTGAACCAAAAATATATACAAATAGTCATAACAATAAGATAGAACTAATCAATGATAAAAGTGATAGTGATTCGGATATACTTTATTGTGGTGAATATGTTTGTGAAAAAATTACTGAGCAATATAAATTGAATTACCAGAAATTAAATGAATTATTAAGCCAATCAACTATTTTATCAAAAAGAGAACTGTTAAAAATGATTGAAATTGATGTAGTTGATAAATATATTCATAATATGTTGAGGCGTGATATTACATATTGTCAAAAATTAGAAGAATCCTATAATAATGATCTACTAATTAGATTAGATCTGAAGAAAAATTGAATTATAAACTTATAAATAAAAGCATTAATAATAAAATATTATTAATAAAATGACTGACACAAAATCTTTGGAACTTCTAATTGACAATTATAATGGTTCAATCATATCAAAGGAAAATGATCAGAAAATAAAAGATTTAAATTTACAAAAAGATGAACTTGATAAAAAAATGATTGAGATTAATAATAATCTCTCACTATTAGAGAAAGAGAAAACTGATAACATAAAATTAAAACAAAATGAACATATAAAAATTAACAATATTATTGAAACAACATTTAATAATGCATTTAAAAATCTCAAAGAAAATGATTATGTGTATTTTAGACATAGATTGGATACAGATGTAGTAGCAGTGTGGACAAAATTAAAAATTATTATTTTAGATAGAACACATAACTTTGCTATTTTTGACAATGATACAAATTTTTCTTTTTCTTCATTATCAGTCGTCGACATGAGTATTTTCCCAAGAAAACAAAGATTTGTACCAATTATTGACAATAATACTGCATTAACAGAAAAAATGATTAAAATGTCATCTGTAGATAATCATGTAAATCATTTTATAAATAAATCAGAATATATTACTGTTGATAAGACAGTAGCTTAATAAATATATTGTGTAATTATAAATAAAACATTTCTATCTGCTATATCACATTTGAAACATTGTGCTAATATATGGTTTTCATTATGCTTGATTATATTGTTTAATTCATTGAAATAAAAATTCCATAATTTATTTATTAATTTTGTTTCGTGTAAATATGAAATTGCATTCATAGATTTTGATTCTAAAAATTCCAAATCACAAATATCAAGATATTTATCCAATAGTTTATCAATATAACCATACATTTTCCTGTTGATTGCAATCAGAATAGGATTAGAACCATTTTTTTCGTAAAATTTACATTTATCTATATCCTTCATAAGTTTATTGAATATTGATTCATTATTGTGAAAAATAGAAAATGTTAATATAGAATAGCCATACTTATTTTGATATAGGATATCATAATTTGCCATATCATATAGTAGGTTAACTATTTCTTGACATTTTTCTAATAATTCTTGTGAGGACATTTGCAAGATCATATCATTACATTTTTTCATTGCCACCATTAAAGGTATATCACCTTCACCATTAGGTAAATATAAATCGCATTTTCCACTTAAGATCATTTTTTTAGTAATTTCAAATTTGCCATTACTAATTGCATATATAAGTGGTGTTGTGGTGTGATTATTACTATTAGTCATGTAATTATATTCATGGAAAGTTAAATTAAAATTAGTATTACTATTTAATAATTGAGTAATTATTACAATGCTATTGTTATATATTGCATTTTTAATGTTTTGTTTATTCTTGTTGTTCATTTTATATTGTTCATTAATATTAAAATATTATTGTACAATACAAAATCAACTTTTTCAATGATTAATATTTCTTTTCAGCGAAAAGAATATCAAACACTTTATGTTGGTTTCCAGGTACTAATTCTTTTTCAAAGAAAAAGAATTGTAACTGGAGAAACTGGAGACAACTTTTTTCTATTTTATTTGTTTTTCCAATCGTTGTCGTAAAGTGTGAATACTTTCGTCGCACAATAATTTTCCATTGTCAAAAACAATTTTTAAATATCCCTTCTCTTCATCATCAATAGACACATTATCTTTTGTAACCCATGATCCATCTAATTCTTTATCCAACATTAATAATCCTGTATGAGATTTTTTCCCTGGATCAGTTATTGGATCTTTTTTAATTGCCATACTTTTTCCATTAACTATAACATTTGTAGCCTTAATAGCAAAACCCAATGTATCGCGACTGTGAAATCTTAAAATACCACCGACACCAATAACTAAATTTGATGATGCATAGCCCATTTCTTTTAATCTTTCTAAAGTTTTCATGTAACGGGCAAGATACATGCCATCTCCATATATTAATCCAACTTTTGGATTTAGTACTTTGAAACCTTTCTTATTAACTGTAGAACCAAACTTTTCATCCAATAATCTTATTGCTCCCTTCCATGCATTTGAGTTTGGTATTGCAGTTGGGTCTCCACAAATAATATATTCTGGATTTCCTGAATCTGGTCTAAAAACAACCTTACCATCTCTTTTCAATATATCTTCCTTTAAAATTTCTGCATAGTCGGTTAGTACTCTCCAAATGTCATAAGTGTCTGATACAATCGAAACTATACCGGTTGGATATGTTTTTAGCATGTGTCGATACGCCCCCAATTCATTGTCCACACCAAAGGAGCACATGGTACTATGTTCACTAGCTGGCACAGATAGTATGATTGGCTTATTTTCAGATTCACCATTGTAATATTTATTTGCAAATGGTAAAGTTACAACTGTATCTGATCCAATGAAAGATAATGCGTGTGACATACCAGATATACCAGCACTTTCTTCAGACGAATCGCCTCTATAACCAAAGTCATGTACTTGAAAAGGTTTCAAAAAATTTTGATCAGCATCTACTGTTTCATTAAAGTATTTCTCAACAGTTTGCCTGTAATGGAATGATGTTGTGGCTACAGTTGTTGAGTACCATACTTTTAATAATAATGATTCTACAAAACCAACTACCCAATAAAATTCAGGTAATGTGTTAGTTATTGTCATTAATACATTGCGATTTTCAATTACAGTTCCCTCAGGTACAGCTTTAATTTTTAATGGGAAATACCCTAACTTGGCCAATGCATAAATTTTGTTTATGACATCTTCTGAATTACTGCCAAGAATTTGTTTTCTTTTTATTAGGAAATCATCAGCCATTTCTTTAGTGATTGGTCTAGAGAGATATTCTTTCAAGTAATATTGTAAACCAAAAAACACTGATCTCTCATAATTTTTATTTGATCTTGCCATGAGATATGAATACACGTTAGTACATCCATCAACATATTGTTCTAGATGGCCCAGCTTGTATACATCTGTTGCTAATAAAATATTTGATGACATTTTTATTAATTTTTGTTTGGCTATTAAATAAAATTAATAATCAAATTAAATTATATTCAATTTTTCCAAGCGATGCAATATAAGGATGTATTAGTGATGATTTAAAAGTATAATATCGATATATGGAATTATTTTCTACCAAATATTAACCGGAGAAAAATGATACCACCTAATCCATTTTATAATAACATATATTGGTTTACTACTTTTTCCCCTATCACTTGTGTTACTGGTGGAACACGGGAATATACAATTGGATCTTTCCATGGTTTCCCAGTAACACAAGTGATAGATCTTAAGCATGAAAAATATTAAATGATTTAATGTAATGGATTGAGTGGAATCATTACATATTACAATTTATTGACTTCATGCTTCATTATAATCACTTATACATCCTTGTGTTGAATCGCTTCGCCGGGGCCACTTTAAAGACTACCAGCTGACCAATAAAATGAAATGGCCGAGTAATAGACTTTAATTGCCCCAGCGGTCCCCGATTAATATTCTTTTCTTTAGAAAAGAGATATTAACACGGGTACTAAACACGAAGTGTAAGAGCGATGCAATATAAGGATGTATTAGTGATGATTTAAAAGTATAATATCGATATATTGAATTATAAAATGATCCCACTTAATTCATTTTATGAGAACATATATTGGTTTATTACTTTTCCCCTATCACTTGTATTACTGGTGAAACATGGAACGATACAGCTGTATATTTCCATGGTTCCCCAGTAACACAAGTGATAGATTTTAAGCATGAAAAATATTAAATGATTTCATGTAATGGATTGAGCGGAATCATTACATATTACAATTTATTGATTTCATGCTTCATTACAATCACTTATACACCCTTGTGTTAAATCGCCATACAGCAAACTCCATAAAATTGAATTTTTATTGCCATATAACTATTCCACTAAATAAAGTAATAAACAAATGCAAAAATTAATAAATTTAACTCTTAGTCCAACATTTCAACCAATCGCTAATTCACCGGTAATAACAATCATTAATATAATACCAAAATTATTTAAATTTAGTGGTGGAGAACAACATATAAAATTAGATGATCCGACCATATCGGAATTGAAAAAAGCCAAATCAATGTATATATCCCATCAATTGTCTTCATCGAGTGCTGTTATGGAAACATTAATTGCTACTGATGCCGTCAGACGGATAAATAAAAATATTAAAATAAATTTAATATGTCCCTATTTTCCATATGCAAGACAAGACAGAATAATGGTAGCCGGAGAATCATTTACTCTTGATGTATTTACAAAGTTAATTAATTCTCAAAATTATGAAAGTGTTACTATTATGGACCCTCACAGTGATGTGTGTTCTGCCCTAATTAATAATGTTAATGTTATTGACAATTGTGCTTTTGCTAAAGAATGTTTAAATGATGTTTATACAATTTATAATAAAGATAATGTTGTTTTAGTATCCCCAGATGCTGGAACATATAAAAAAATATACAATGTAGCAAAATATTGCAACTTTCCATCTGATAAAATTATAAATGGTTGTAAGATAAGAGATGTTTCAACCGGAAGGATAATTAAAACTGGATATTTGGGTGATGTCAAAGATAAAATATGTGTGATTGTCGACGATATCATTGACGCGGGATCCACTTTCATTGAGTTGGCAAATATATTGAAAAAAGATGGAGCTATTAAAGTTATATTAATTGTGACACACGGTATTTTTTCTAAAGGTTTTGAATGTCTAAAATGTATTGATAAAATATACACAACTGATAGTTTTAAAACGTTTGATGAAAATATTTTGGATCAAGTAAAATTTGTTAAGCAGATTAAGTTATCAATAAATTCATCCTGTTTTGAATAAATTTATAAATTTAATATTATGGCATAATAAAATTTAGATATTATTATAAATTAAATTATATCGATTGTTCAGTAAAATACTATTATCATTTACATTACAAACATTTTCAACATATGAATTTATTATTTTATCTTTGTCATCCAAACAATTTTTATTTTTAATTTTCGTATAACACTCGTAACATGCTTTAGTTGTAGATAATGCATCATGGTCATTATCAAATAATTTATGAAATAATTTAAAATATAAAGTGGATAATTTATTAGTTTTATACATGTCCTTTCCTAATTTCATTGTATTTTCTATAATTTTTCCAAAAAATGGATCAATGTTAATAAAATTATTAATTAAATTTTTTTTTATAATACTAATACCAATATCACTATGACATATAAAATATTTTACTGTTTTTGTATCTTCAATAAATTCATTAAATACATCATTAAATGAATCTCCACACTCTACTAATTTTTGAATAGATAATCCATATACATTATCAATCTTTATTATTTCTTTTGTTTTAATATATCTATTTAGCGATTTTATCAAACGTAATTTATCATTATAGATCATATAGGAGAATTGAATTATATCCTGGTTATTTCCGTATGTTCTGAAATCAAAAAATAAATAGTTTATCAAATCATTAATACCATACCTAATTTTCAGTTGAAAATTGTCTGGATAAATAACTTTATCTATTTTAATATTTGGAAATTTATTTTTGAAATATTCTTTAAATTTGTCATTTGCTATTCTATTTTTTCCCAAATTAACAAATCTCGCAACGATTTGACAATTTTGTTCTGTATGAGATTTATTTATATTGATCCTGTCAATTGAAATATGCCATGGAAATATTTTTTCTGTTGATGGATAAAGAGGTAAACCAGTAATTTCACATTTCCAATCATTGTCCTTTAATTTTTTAATAAACCATTCGCAACTGATTTTGGGATATTTATTATAAAGACTAGAAACATATTCTTTTAATTCATATTTTGTAAAATCAATATTATTATTTTTACCTTTTAAAACATCCAATACTTCTAACCATAAATTTTCTTTACAAGCATTTTTTGCACTGTTGCAAAAAAGACAGCTAAGAACAATATTATTTTTTGTATGTCCAATATCATTATCAACTCTATCTATTGATATTTTATCTAAATTATATTCACCGCCAGTTGATAGAATTAAAACACTATCACACCAATGGCATTTGTCGGATTTATTATAAAGATCGACAATATCTTTTTTAATTAAATCATTATTTCTCGCAGTAATTCTTTTTATGGTAATTCGCTTTCCTTCCTTATTTCTTGTTAAGCGATTAATATCTTGTTTTTTTGATGTGTTAAGTAAAACCGCAGCAATTCTTTCTATATTTCCTTCACAATAATGATGTTCACACATACCAACGCCACGTGTTTGTATTCTATCACAGTCTTTAACAATACAATATTTTTTAACACCGTGATTTCTACAGAACATATTATATCCTCTGGCTTGCTGTGCTGTGCAGCCTTCAAAAATACATATTGTTTTGGGATCATGTGAACGACATAATTCATTTCCACCATATGTTTTTTTGGTGCAATTTAAAATAATACATTTTGCCTGGTTGTGTTCTGTACAATATTCAAATCCCAGTCTTACGGGTGCGGGACATAATAAACACCTTTTACCACCACCATGAGATATACAAAATTTATAATTATAAGCTGCATAACTATCACAGTCTTCAAATTCGCAATTTTTTTTCCGAGAAAGAACACATAATACACAATTAGTATTTTTTCCATCCCATTTACCTTTATGAGGACCAAACTTATTTAATTCTTTCCATAACTCACATATTCCACAATATTTATGCTCGATATCATTTATTAATTTATGTTCAACCATTAAATATAATTATTAATATTTCTTTAAATAGTTTTTAAACGTTCGATGAAAATATTTTGGATCAAGCAAAATTTGTTAAACAGACTGAGTTATCAATAAATCCTGAAAAAATTGAAAATTAAAGTATTGGAAACCACATTATAAATATATTTATTTATATAATTAGTATGGCAGCAACAGTTGAATCATTATTTGGATGGCAGAAAATTGCTTCGGTAGCTCCAACAAAAGTCCATTCGTTTGACCAATTTTTTAAACCAATTAAAAATACCAAAAATAAAATAGTTGTATGTTACGATGGATCAGGATCTACGTTGTTCAACACAACAAAATCACATGACGGAAATACTTTTATGACAATATATGCGGAAGCTCTTAAAAAATTACAAGAACAATTGCCAGCTGATCATGAAGTTATTTGTTGGAGTACATTAGCTTTTCAATTGGATGGAGTTGAACTTGACACATTTAAAAAAGTTATTGAGTTACAATCACCTTTTGCTGATGCGATTAAGAACATGAACTCGGGAACTTCTCCAGAAACAATTTTACCACTTGTAAAAGGGAAAACTGTTGTTATTATTACTGATGGTGAAATTGGGCAAGAGGCTATAAATAATATTCAATTGCGAATTCCTACAAGTGAAATAGGTTCTGTATATCTAGTTATTGTTCCACATATTGATAGTTATAAGAATCTTTATGATAATTCACAAATGGAAGCAACTGCTAAAGAAAGTATTAAATTGTCCATACCACAAAGCTTCGCTGGTAAGCTTGCTGCAGCCGTCGTATGGTCCTACAAAAAGAAACAATTTGAATTAGTTCCCGAACTGACTGCTCCGTGGTCCAAATATGGTTCGACATTAGGTGAGCTATTAAGTAAACAATTACCAGTTGTTCCAAATGGTGAATTTTTAATGGAAAGAGTAGGCAAGTATGAATCATTCGTGTTGGAACAATTGGTTGACTGGCTACTAAATAATCCATTAAACGAAACAACAATAGAAAAATTAATTAGTTTAAACATTAAAGATTCCATTAAACAACAGGCATTGGCTACTCAAAAAGACAGATGGAATTTTTGTGTACAGCAAATGTTCAATAAGATTCTTTCTGTAAAAGTTAAAGAGAATATGGTTGATGAGCCAATCCCAAAAGATGCTACTATTTTTGAAATAATCAAATTAACACGAGTGAATGAAACTAAGAAAAGAAAAATCGAACATAAATACAAAGATGCAATCAGTAAATTATGTGAGAAATTACTAATTGATAAAACAGTCGGTGAAATGACAAATATTGCAGAGGCACGTAGGGCACAAACTGCTAACAATGTTTTGAAATTTCAAAACATGAAAAATGATGATAAGTTAGATGAAATTGCCCCTGCATTAATCAAAGGGACTTGTTCGATATGCGTACAATCTGATTTAAATGTTTTTAAGACAATTTCTATTCCTGCACACCTTATGCAAAGTTTTCCATTATGTAAAATGGAGAAAGAGGTTAAGGGGAAAAAAAATAAAGTTACAAAAATAACATTATTAGATGTAGATAGTTTAAAATCATTATTGGACGTAGCCAAACCAGCTTTATATTGTATTGACTTGTGTGTTGATTGTGCAAAGATTTCATTAGAAAAGGCCCATTTACCGGATGATCCTGAATATGGAGTAACAAACTTGGTTCCACAAAATATAATGTATGAAGATGGAAGACAGATAGTTACAAATCGATTGTTATTAATGCCTTTTGTTCAACCTGATAAAATCAAAAATGCAGTTAATCCAAATGAACAGCAATTTTCTTATAGCCGACAGTGGTTGCGCGGCTTCATTGCTACAGCAATCGGTTTGGGGGCTGCCGATGAGAACACAATGAAAGCATGTTTGGCATTTTTATCTAAATTGGCCGTCAGTAAAGAAACTGCTGAACTCATATATGCTACGCAAACATCAATTTTACGAGGTGGACAAAATGATAAATACCCTGAAACAGTTGGACGATTATTTAAACCAAATACTAAACCGTTATCAGCACAGACATTAACATTAATTACATTAGTTGAAAATGTTATTGAACTGACAGAAATGCCAGTATTACCAGAATGCAATAAAATATTATTGTTATGTCTACTTGATCGACAGGTCACCCCTCTAATAAATGCAAAAGTTAATAGGGATAAGGTGGTTGAATTGTTAACAAAAACATTAAATCAAATTATTAATAAAGAACCATATCCATTGGTCAAAAAGTTTGGTATTACTCCCGAAATGGTTACTATTATTCAAACATGTGACTCAATTGAAGCGTTTCAAAAAGCAAATCCAGATATGTATAATAAATTTATGGCTACATACTTACAAGATGTAATGCATATGGATTTCCATCGGGTTATGACAACAGAAAAACGAATTGGTGATGTATTAAAGGCAACGAATTTAGATGATGCAGGAGTAGCACTTGATCTTAACCCAGAATATTTAAATAAAGCAATTACCCGATCTAATATGTCATCTGTAAACTTTTTGGAAATGGTTCCTAAATTTATTACTGCTTTGGTCAATAATACGGGCGATAAAATGGATGTCTATAAGCAATTTTTTTAATTGGAAATTGATATTTAGAAAAATTGATAATAAAAATATATGAATACCTATATTAACATTTTTATTTATTATATAAAAATGGAAGATACTCACAAATCATTAATTATATTGATTCAGGGAAATTCAACAACGGAATTAACAAATAAATTGAATGGTAAAAAGATTACTATTGTAGATTTAAAAACTTTCTATGAAAATGCAAGTGATCAATCTTTTAATGAATCCAAATTTTTTGGAACAATTTGTATTCTTGTAGCTGATGGAAAAATAGTAGCTATTACAAATGCCCAAGAGTATGTAAGTAGTAAAGGCAACTTGTCATTACTGTATGCTTTGACTACGCGAATCAAAGGAACAAGTAATAGCAATTATCAATTCGTTAGTATATTCCAACCGGAATATATTAATGGATTGACCACCAAAGAAGAAATTAAAAATACAGCCACGAATGAATCCAAGAAAGGTGGAAATAAAAAAAATGAACCCGTTAATAAAAACGATATGTTTTATAAATGGAGTGAGAAAAACAGTACGATTGTTCCTTTTGATAAATTGGATAGTCATGAGTTTAAAGAAAATCAACCAATCAAATCCGAATTGAAGGTAACATGTGGATTATTGTGTAATTATGAAACATTAAATAGTGGTCCCCATAGAACAATTGCATATGGTCCTCCTGAAGGGCCAATAACTATAATGCCGAATTACACAACTACATATGGCCACAGAACGATCGCATATGGTGTATCGTGTGAGGAAGCAAAAAAATTGGAAGAAGAAAATAAATCATATATTGGTAAAAAGTATGATAGTAAATTGATTTCATTAACCGTAAACGAGAAAGCTGGCGGTCATGTTGTTGTTATTCCTGAATTGGGAGTTACGGCCCATGTTACTGTTAATACTGTTATACAATCATCATTGTCTGGTCCTATTGTTGAAAAATTAAATAGTAATACATTAGAATTCAAATTGAGTGATATTAATCCCAAATTAAATAATCCTGAAAAAACAGATAAAAATTTAGCAATTAAGGAAACTGGTGGAACAATTGTTAATGTAACAGGATGGTATTGTTATGCTGTTGAAAATAAATAAAGAACATCATATGTATTTTAAATATATAATACTGATTCCAATTCCTGATGGATAACATCATTTGTAATTCTCTTCCACATATTCAATTGATCTTCTAAATATTTATTCCATAACTCTTTATCGTTACATAATTTATGACAAAAATCAGGAATATCTTCTAATTTTAAAAAAGGTATTTTATTAAATGTGTTCTGGTAATCAACATCTGCTGATTGTTCGGATACAATCACAATTTGACAGTTTCGCAAATCGAATAACCTATGAATTTCTAGAGCAGATATTTCCCCATATGCATGTATATTTAAAAATATTTTACATGTATGAATTACAGATGGCAATGCTGTTCGCCATACACTACCACATTTTAATTGTTTTTCTTGTAATAATTTTGTAAATTCAACTCTACGTGGTGTGTTGGTTGAAACAATAATATCAATATTTCTATTTTCAAAATTATTAGATAAATAGATTGTTTTAAAAAGAGATGTATTATCAGAAAACATCACACCAATGGGAACAATTTTATTTATTTGATGATTTGTCATTAGGTATTCTATATTTGAAATAGAATAATCCCAAACAACATATGCATTTTGGAGAACATTTAAACATTTATTTTTATCGACAGTTGTATTATAACTTTCTGGGTATTGGCCGATTGTAGTAAAATTTTCTGTTTGAATTGCAATATAGTGTTTGGCAGGGCATTTATCGAAAACTTGTGCAATGACAACACACAAATCATCTTCATTGATAGTGGAAATATCATCGGTTACAGTAATTGGTTGTATTCCTAATCTTATAAACCATTGACACCATAAGTCGACATTATGCATAAAATACATCAAGTGCCCACATAATATCTTTATTCCTTTGGTCTTAGCTTGCGCCAAAAAAGTTTTTGAAAGTATAATACCTAAACTATATTTATCAAAATTTACTGTATTTAATATTTTAAATTTATTTGATTCCATGCTATAATATTCATATGAAAAAATAATTAAATGTATGTCCGCTTTTGGACTTGTTATACATTTGATTATTTTGTGGAATTATATGGTTTCCGTATATGAATCCGCTATAAAACAATTAAAAGTTATTCCGGTTTGGAAATGGTCGCCTGTTTTACTTTTGGTGGCGGTTATATCTTTGTTACATACAATGACACCAAATTTCATTTTGTATCATTGTATAGTTCCAAGATATGAATTCTAAGCCTGGATATTAAATTTTGGTGCCATAGATCAATGTCACTTATATCCAATCTATGATATTAAATTTAGGATCCGGGCTTTGATTATTTTATAATATCCTTTTTAATGAAATCATATATTAACTCATTTTGTAAATCATCTCATGATCCATTCAGTGATTTATTAATTGTAGTAATAAATATGCTACAGCTAATTGGATTCTTTAGAAGTCCTCTTGGTGAAACAATTTATGTGATTTTATAATGATATTCAAGCTGATCCTATCATTTGCGGACATTAGCAGATCCAGCTTATTATATCAATTTATTTTACCCATTTAAAATGCCCATATATTATCCTTTTTAATGAAATCATATCATAACTCATTTCGTAAATCATCTCATGATCCAGCTTATTACCTCAATTAATTTATTAATTTTATTTTCTATTAAAAGTTATCCTAACTATTGTCACTCTTTAGAAAATTTTTAAAATTTCACAAATTATTAATAAAAAAAAATTGGAAAATTAAGGATTTCCACACAATTATATAAACTGTGCGGATAGAAAAATATTATATGATTTTTAAAGAATAATAATTATTTTAAATTTAATTTTTGCTATAAAATGTAATACATGTGAGTATTGTATTTAATAAAATTATTTTAAAAATTTATTAAAATTGCCATCTTTGTGAGGTGATAAGGTAAACAAATTAAAATATAATGTATCAATGTATAGCAAATTAAATTTAATATATGGTAATTTTTTCAAATGTAATAAGGTAACATATTCAAAAATTTATATAATGTTATATTTTAATCATAAAATTTGCATCAATATAAAGTAACATATATAATCAAATCTGCTAATTTTTTTAATAAAGTTATATAGCAAACACAAAATTTTAACACTAGCAAAAAGTAAATAGATAATGATATTAACTAATTTTATAAAAAAAGTGAATTATATTGCAAAAAACTGATGCACTTAAATAAAGTATGTTAGATAAATAAGTTGCTAAAATTTTGCTAATTTTTATTTAAATATCATTATAAAATCACATAAATTGTTTCATCTAGAGGACTTTTAAAGAATTAAATCATTGAATGGATCCGTGGTGCCCGCAAATGATAGAAACGACTTAAATATCATTATAAAATTGCATCTTTTGTTTCACCAAAAGGACTTCTAAAGATTCCAATTAGCTGTAGCACATTTATTACTACAATTAATAAACCACAGAATGGATCCGCGATGCTCGCAAATGATAGGATCTGCTTAAATATCATTATAAAATTGCATCTTTTGTTTCATCAAGAGGACCTCTAAAGATTCCAATTAGCTATAGCACATTTATTATTACAATTAATAAACCATTAAATGAATACGTGATGCTCGCAAATGATAGAATCTGCTTAAATATCATTATAAAATTGCATCTTTTGTTTCATCAAGAGGACCTCTAAAGATTCCAATTAGCTGTAGCACATTTATTATTACAATTAATAAACCATTAAATGAATCCGTGATGCTCGCAAATGATAGAATCTGCTTAAATATCATTATAAAATTGCATCTTTTGTTTCATCAAGAGGACCTCTAAAGATTCCAATTAGCTGTAGCACATTTATTATTACAATTAATAAACCATTAAATGAATCCGTGATGCTCGCAAATGATAGAAACGACTTAAATATCATTATAAAATTGCATTTTTTATTTCACCAAGAGGATCTCTAAAGATTCCAATTAGCTATAGCACATTTATTATTACAATTAATAAACCACTGAATGGATCCGCGATGCTCGCAAATGATAGAAACGACTTAAATATCATTATAAAATTGCATTTTTTATTTCACCAAGAGGA